>Ga0209344_10001007_pt1 | contig 41010 bp, 40 predicted proteins | sample Cruoilmetagenom6_FD_187293 | JGI IMG/M metagenome (GOLD analysis project Ga0209344, IMG submission 187293) | Oil polluted marine microbial communities from Coal Oil Point, Santa Barbara, California, USA - Santa Barbara Oil Seep Sample 6 (SPAdes)... | ecosystem: Environmental > Aquatic > Marine... | reverse complement strand
TGCGGCCACCGATGTCGTGACAGTCACGATGATGGCCAACCCGGTCTCGGCAAAGACCTTTTCTCTGAGGTCGAGCATTAGAGCCACCGAAATGGCTGTTATCAAAGCTCCGGCGATCAATTGCGGGATAGTTGGCCATCCAGGTTTACGCTCAGCTTGCATCGATCGCAGACTACGCAACGCGCGTGTTTTGTACAAATGCTAAGACAAATCTGCTCTGTCACCCTAGAAGATCCTCAGCCTGGGTGCAAAAAATTGTGCCGGAAAGTCAGCTGTAGCCTAAAACTTTGGCGGTTGTGGGGGATTAGGGCGTGTCAGGATGAACGTCGCCGCGATCCCGAGAACGAGCACTTGTGATGCCAGCGCCCACCACGGAGCTCCGATCACAATTGTCGCAATGGGTGTTAGCAGAATCACAACAATCGCAATCGTCTTTGACCGCCGGTCAATGCTTCCATACTGATTCCAGTTATTAATCAGCGGGCCAAAGGTGGGATGTTCGTGCAGCCATTTGTGTAAGGTGGGCGATGACCGCGTAAAACAAAAAGCGGCGAGCAACAAGAACGGCGTCGTTGGCAGCAATGGCAGAATCACCCCGATTGCACCGATAGCGAAGAACAAAAGACCGGCTAGCAGCCAGAGAATACGAAACCGGGAGGTCAAGGACGAGCAGCGTAGGCTGCTATGGCGCCTACCGCGAATAGACCCCAGGCGAGGGCAGGCATGGCGCCGAGCGTCATAAGCAGAGTAGCCGACACGACTGCCGTTGCTGCTGCGGTGAGCCAAAACCGTTGCCGCTGCTGGGCTGCCAGCTGCTCACGAATCTCCTTGAGCTCGGGCGATTGCAAATTGAATTTGATGCGCCCCTCGGCGGCCTGTTCACCGAGTTGATTGATGATTGCCGGCAGCTCCCGCATCGCATCTCGCAGCTGCGGCAAATTTTGGCGCAGGTCCTTTAGCATTGCTCTGCCGCCAACTTGTTCGTCCATCCAGCGCTTAAGGACCGGGTGTGCCGTTTTCCACAGGTCGAGCTGTGGATACAGCTGGCGACCGAGGCCTTCGATGTTGAATAACGTCTTGTGCAGCAGGATCATCTGCGGCTGAATCTCAACGTTGAATCTTTGTGCGACACGGAACAGGCGCATTAACATTTGCGCGAAGGATATCTCGGCAAGTGGCTTATTGAATATTGGTTCGCACACCGTGCGGATAGCCGTCTCGAGCTGATCGACTCGCGTGCCGGCAGGGACCCAACCGCTGTCCAGATGTAGTTGCGCAATACGCTGGTAATCGCGATCGAAGAACGCGAGGAAATTCTCGGCCAGATAGCGTTGGTCTTCTGGGCTCAGTGTACCGACGATACCGAAATCGACGGCGGCGTATTTAGGTTGATCCGGATCGGTCGTGATAACGAAAATGTTGCCCGGATGCATGTCCGCATGAAAGAAGTTATGCCGAAAGACCTGCGTGAAGAAAATTTCGACGCCGTTCTCCGCCAACACCTGGATATTGGCGCCGGCTTTTTCGAGCGTTTCCATATCACTGATCGGCGTACCGTAGATTCGCTCCTGTACGAGCACTTCGGGGCGGCAATAGTCCCAGTAGACATCCGGAACGTAGAGCATGTCCGAACCCTGAAAATTCCTTTTCAGCTGCGCCGTATTGCCGGCCTCACGCATCAGGTCCAATTCATCGAGAATCGTATGTTCGTATTCGTCAACGACTTCGAGCGGTCGTAGCCGTTTTCCGTGTTCCCAATACCGGCCTGCCAGTCCCGCTATCACTCGCAGAACCGCGAGATCGTTTTCGATCTGATCCTGTATGCCGGGACGCAGCACTTTGACGATGACTTCATGACCCGTCTTTAGCCTGGCGGTATGCACCTGAGCAATCGATGCGGCAGCCAGCGGTTCCTTGTCGAAGCGCTCAAAGACCTCATCGACGGACTGCTCGTAGGCACCCTCAACGATGGCGACGGCCTGTTCGGCTGGAAACGGCGGCACCGCGTCCTGTAGTTTGGCGAGTTCGTCGGCGATATCAGGCGGCAATAAATCGCGCCGCGTAGAGAGCGCCTGGCCAAACTTAACGAAAATGGGCCCCAGCTCCTCAAGAGCAAGTCGCATTCTTTCTCCGACTGGTGTCGTGCGGTCATATCGCCGTGGTGCGAGAAAAAACACAAACCGGAGTGGGCGCAGCAGGTGGGTCTTCTTTATCACCTCGTCCAAGCCGTATTTCATCAGTACTCGCTGGATTGCGATCATGCGGAAAATCGTACGACGGCTTGCCATTTTAGTTGTCGCCCTGCAGTCGTTTTAGCCGAGCTTCGATTCTGTCGACGTCGTCGCGCAGCACATTGAGATTATTTGAGAATCGCTCCACCTCATAACGGCTCGGCGCGTCGCGGCTTTCCTCTTGCAAGTATTCGCGAATGTTGCTGCCCAAAGTGGAGCGGGCGTCCCGCCCCCAACGGCCAAGACCGCGCGCGAACTCGCCGAGCCGATGCGCGGCAACATCGCCGACAACACCGGAGAGCTCTTCCTCGAGGTCCGGCTTGGCGAATGACAGCATTTGTTGAAACTGATGAGCAAGTTCCGCGTCACCGCTCAGATCCAAGGAACCATCCCGAACCGCGGCTTCACCTGATTCTCCGGCCATGCGCGCCAGGGTGATGAGTGAACCGCTGATGACGACATCCGGATCATCTTGCTCTGCTGTCGTGACGCTCAGAGCGTCGTCAGAAACGACAAAATAGGCTGCAAGCGCAGTGTCTCGAACACGAATGGCGACGATCGTGCCCGACAATTGTTCGCATAACTCACGAGCAGGCGTCGATTCCTGGATATTTCGATTCAGAATTTTGGCGACCGGGCGCACTACAGCTTCAAGGGCATCCATGTCTCTAAATCCGATAGCCGATATGCAATGCGACGATGCCGGCGGCCATGTTGTGGTAACGGCAACGTTCGAAACCAACTGTCTCCATCATTGACTTCAAGGTTTCTTGATCTGGGTGCATGCGAATCGATTCAGCAAGGTATTGATAACTCTCCGGGTCGTTAGCCACCAATTTACCGAGTGTCGGCAAGACCTTAAACGAGTACACATCGTAGGCAGGCTTGATGGCCTTATTGGGTTCGGAGAACTCCAAAATCATGGCTTTCCCGCCTGGCTTCAAAACTCGAAACATTGATGCGAGCGCCGCATCCTTATCGGTCACGTTCCGCAGACCAAACGCCATAGTGATGCAGTCAAACGTCGAGTCCTCAAACGGAAGATTCTGAGCATCTACTTGAGTGATCGTGACATTTCCGGAAATACCAGCATCAACTAGCCGACTACGACCCCGCTTCAACATCGCCGCATTGATATCGGCAAGAATGACGTGACCATCTTTGCCGACTTTGCGCGAGAACTCCCGAGCCAGATCACCCGTTCCACCGGCAAGATCAAGAACGGTCTGGCCGGGCCGAACGGCAGCCTGATCAATGGTGTAGCGCTTCCACAGGCGATGCATCCCAGCCGACATCAAGTCATTCATGACGTCATAACGACTGGCGACAGAATCGAATACGCCACGAACCATCCCAGCCTTATCGTCGGCGGCAACGGTTTTGTAACCGAAGTGGGTCTTGTCGCTATTCTCGTCGGTGCTGGTCATCACTAAATCTCTAGCCTCATCCGTACGCGAGGATACGCTTCAGTCAATCCTTGAGCCAGTGGTAACTTTCCTCAGCAGAGAGCGTCTGCGATGTCTAGAGTATGTACCGACTTAAGTCTTCGTCCTGAGCCAGTTCGGCCAAGTGATCATTGACATAACCAGCATCAACAGTGAGCTTCGAGCCACTCTTATCTGAGGCCTCAAAAGAGACAGTCTCGAGGAGTCGCTCCATGACGGTGTGCAGTCGGCGTGCGCCAATGTTTTCTGTGTTTTCGTTTACCTGAAAAGCGACTTCCGCGATTCGTCTAACGCCACTTTCCGCAAACTCAAGCTGAACTTCTTCGGTGTCTAGGAGAGCCGAGTACTGAGATGTTAGTGAAGCATCCGGCTCAGTAAGAATTCGGACAAAGTCCTCAGTCGTCAACGACTTCAATTCAACTCGGATTGGGAATCGGCCTTGCAGCTCCGGAATCAGATCCGACGGCTTTGATACGTGAAAAGCACCAGACGCGATGAACAAGATGTGGTCCGTTTTGACCATGCCGTACTTAGTGTTGACGGTTGAGCCTTCAACCAACGGCAGCAAGTCACGTTGTACGCCCTCGCGAGATACGTCCGCTCCCTGGGTGCCGTTGCTGCGAGCTACCTTGTCAAGTTCGTCGAGGAACACGATGCCGTGTTGTTCGACAGCCTCAAGAGCCTGCGTCTTGAGCTCTTCTTCGTCGAGCATCTTCGCCGCTTCTTCGTCGGTCAGCATGCGAAACGCGTCTTTGACTTTGAGCTTGCGTGTGCTGCTGCGGTTATTGCCCAGGTTCTGGAACATGCCCTGCAGTTGGCTGGTCATTTCTTCCATACCTGGAGGCGCCATTATTTCGACTCCCACGGGCAGGGACTGGATGTCGATTTCGATCTCCTTGTCGTCGAGCTTTCCTTCGCGCAGCATTTTGCGAAATTTCTGCCGAGTATCGTTGTCGTCGGGTGCGACGTCAGAGCTAAAGTCTGCGCTCGATGAGGCAGGTGGCAACAGTGCATCGAGTACGCGTTCTTCAGCCGCGTCCTCAGCACGATGTCGTACTTTCGCCATTGAGTCTTCGCGAATCAGCTTGATAGCAACGTCCATCAGGTCGCGAACAATGCTGTCTACCTCACGCCCGACGTAGCCTACTTCGGTGAATTTGGTGGCTTCGACTTTGACGAATGGCGCCCGAGCGAGTTTCGCCAGGCGACGAGCGATCTCGGTCTTGCCGACGCCGGTTGGCCCGATCATCAAGATGTTTTTAGGGGTGATCTCGCTGCGGAGCGGCTCATCGACTTGCACGCGGCGCCAGCGGTTTCTAAGTGCGATCGCGACGGCGCGTTTGGCATCGTCCTGACCAACGATGTGTTTTTCCAGTTCCTGGACGATTTCTCTCGGAGTCATCTGTGACATTACAGCTCTTCAATAATGATGTTTTGGTTGGTGAATACACAGATGTCGCCGGCAATGAGCAACGCCTTCTGGGCGATGTCCGCGGCCTCCATATCCGTGTTGTGCAATAGGGCGAGTGCTGCCGCTTGTGCATAGGGTCCGCCTGAGCCGATCGCCATCAGGTCGTTTTCGGGTTCAATGACATCGCCGTTGCCGGAGATGATGAACGAAGCCTCGGTATCAGCGACGCATAGCAGCGCTTCGAGACGCCGAAGCCTTCGATCTGTGCGCCAGTCTTTGGCGAGTTCAATCGCCGCTCGGGTCAGGTTGCCGTATTGCTCGAGTTTGGTTTCGAATAGCTCGAACAGCGTGAATGCATCTGCCGTGCCACCGGCGAAGCCGGCTATCACGCGGCCGCCAGCAAGCTGCCGGACCTTTCGGGCGTTGCCCTTCATGACGGTATTGCCCATGCTGACCTGGCCGTCGCCGGCGATGGCGACCTTGCCATTGCGGCGCACTGAGACAATGGTTGTCCCTCGAAACTGTTCCATGGTGATCTTCCTGTAGTGGCACCCGGGGGCATAAACGCTTATCGACTAGTCTTTCTTGCGCGCCCGGGGGTGTGTTTGGTCGTATATCTGGGCCAGATGCTGGAAATCAAGGTGCGTATACACTTGAGTTGTTGAGATGTTGGCATCGATACCCTGGCGCTTCGCCCAGTGTTTGACGCGGGCCTTATTGTCCTTAGCGGTCACGTGCACGGTCTTGTCATACACATTTAAACAGGTCGATCCAGCCCGAGTTACCCACAGCCGCATGGCCTCAGTAGCGTTTCAGTGCACCAGCAACGAGATCGCCGAGGCGTGTCACGAAGTCGATGCTCATGCCCGGGTGAAAACGATCGGCGTCCGCACTGCCGATAGCGAGAAAGCCGATTTCGGCACCGCTGCCAAGCGGCACCAGTGCGGCTGACCCGATTTCATCCGTTTCGTCCTGAAACAGAAAATCACGCTGTGCATCACGAATCTGGCCGCAACGTGCGGAGCTGCCGCTGAGAAAGGTCTTAAACGGGCCCAGCGCATCGGCGTCTTTATCGATCACGCGGAAAAAGCGTCCCGCATCGATATCATCAAAAGCGTCCGGGTCACCAAAAACGACGAGGACGGCCTGATCAGCACCGAAACCGCTGCGCATGCCTTCTTCGAGAGCGATAATTGTGGACTTTAACTCGGGTGCAGCGAGGAGTTGCATCGTGAGCTCGTGAATTTTGGCCGATAATAGGTCGTTGGCGCGCGCAACACCAATCAGTTCTTTGAGCTGTTTTTCGAGCTTCAGGTCTTTCTGCCGCAGCACCGAAACCTGGCGTTCAACCAACGAAACTGCACCGCCTGTCGCATGCGGGAGGTTCAGCGTGTCGAGAAGATTGGCGTGATTTTCGAAGAAATCCGGATGCTCGGCCAAATATTCATGGACGGCCTGTTCTGAAAGATCTTCGTCAGCGTAGCTAATTTCTGCTTGGGTGCTCATAGTCGCTCGTTCCTGTAGATAACTCGTTTAGAGCCAACATTCCATCGTTGATCAATTCGGCGTTGCCTTTGAGCCAGACTGGCGAGTCGCCGCCGCGCCAGCTTACCACGACTTGGCCGCCGGGCAGGTTCACAAAAACGTCCTCATCGAGTAGTCCGCCGTGCTGGCCGGTCACGACGGCTGCGCAAGCGCCGGTGCCGCATGCGGCAGTTTCACCGACACCACGTTCGTGTACCCGAAGAGCAATGTTTTGCCGGTCTAAGATGTGTACGAAACCGACGTTTGTCTTCTCAGGGAATCGATCATGATGCTCAATTTTCGTGCCTAAGATGGTCACCGGTGCGATGCTGACATCTTCGACGGAAACGACGGCGTGCGGATTGCCCATTGAAACTGCGGCGATCTCGACAATCGCATCATCGACAGTGAGTTCGTACGTGCTTGCAGGCTGCTCTGCCTTGAAAGGTATTCGGGCCGGCTCGAAATCTGGTTCCCCCATACTGACGGCCACGTCGCCATCGGCCAACACGTGAGCAGCAATCGGCCCGGCGGGGCTTTGCAACTCAAAGACACCAGGCTGGCCGTTCGCCAGGTATTTGGCGACGCAACGAACACCGTTTCCACACTGCTCAACCTCTGAGCCATCTGCATTGAAGACGCGGTAGCTGGCTATGCTCGAGCCGTCACTCGGCTTGCTGATCCACATTAACTGATCAAAACCGGGCCCGGTTTTCACACTAGCCAACTTTCGCAGTTCCCTGGCCTCGGGTGGCAGCCAATTGTTGTCACGTTGATCAACAATCAGAATTTGGTTTCCAGTGCCGTGCATTTTTGTGTAGGGGATTTGCATATTGGTAATTATGCGTTGCAATTGTACTCAATGGACTTTTTAATCGGGGCTCTGTAGTTTACATAACTGCCAATCAAACTAACAAAACGCCCTTGGAGAGAGTCATGCGGCACATAATGGTACTCAACGCGAAAGGAGGATGCGGAAAAAGCACCCTCGCGACAAATATAGCTTCTTATTTTGCAACCGAAGGCGCTGCTGTCGCTCTCGCAGATTACGACCCACAGCGTTCCAGTCTCGACTGGCTCGACAGACGCCCTGACAACAGAGCTAAGATTGCTGGTGTTGCAGGTTTCGAAGATGGTCTTCGTCACGCACCCAGAAATGCTGACATTCTTGTCATCGACGCGCCGGCGCGGTCACACGGCGCAGAGCTTTCGGACCTCGTTAAACATGCTGAGACTATTGTTGTGCCGGTATTGCCATCAACGATCGACATGCAGGCGACGACTACTTTCCTCGATGAGCTGAAAGGCTTACCAAGAATCGCCAAAAAGCAGGCGAAAGTCGCCGTAGTTGCCAACCGTGTGCGCGAGAACACGCTAATTTATGACGACCTCGACGAATATCTGACAAAAGCACGAGTCCCGTATATTGCCGCACTACGAGAGGCGCAAAACTATGTGCGCGCTTACACACGCGGTATTGGTATCTTCGAGTTGCCTGAGTATTTGGCTTGGCCGGATTGGGATGAGTGGGAGCCGCTAACGGCTTGGCTCAGAACTAAGCGTAGTCAGCCTTAGGGTAAATCGTTCTAAAAGCGTTCGCCGTCTTAGGCCATGTGTTCAATGGCTGCTAGGTTGGATCCGGCGACCATGTTGAGGCCATCTTTGTAGGCGTCTGCTGCGCTGTCGGTTTCGCCCATTTGGTTCAGTAGGGCGCCGTATTCCTGGTATACCTCTGGGGTTGGTCGCAGGCTGATTACCGTTTCCAGGTAGCTGCGGGCTTTGCCCCAGAGTTCGTTCTTGAGGCACAGTCTTGCCGCAGCAAAGAGCAGGTCGGGATCTTCGCTGTGATTTGAGAGCCAGCCCTCTGCTTTCTTTAGTTGCTTGCTTGCGTCTACGCCTTCTACCAGACCGAAGAGTCTTACCAGCGGGCCGCGCCAGTTTGATTTGAGGGCGGAGACCAGTTCTTTTTCAGCTCTTGCGTGTAATCCTGCTCGCATCAGGCCGATGTAGTAGGCCTCGAGTAAGGAAATGTCGGTTTTGTGGGCTTTGGGTACGGCCTTCCAAGTCTGTGACAGGACCTCACCATCGGCGGCTGTGTCGAGTTCTTCTCGGTGCACTCGTATCGTCCATAGAGCGAATGTTTCTGGGTTCACCTGTGCGTTTTTCTTTACTCTGGGCAGGATTTCTTTGAGTGCTGACCAATCCTCGAGCTGATAATACAAGCGAGCCATGAGCGCGAGTGCGTGGCTGTGGTCTTTCGAGTTTTCGTCCAGTCGGCGAAGCGTCGCGAGCGCCTGTTCGTGTTCGCCTTGATCCAGTTGAAACTCTGCTTGTGTCAGTAGCACTGCATTCGAGGCTTCCGGGACCTCCTGGTAAGCCAGCTTGAGCCAGTCATCGCGGCGTTCTGTGCTGCCCTGCAAGTGGGCGGCTCTGGCGGCCTGGAGGTAATTGAACAGCGGTGAGTCGCTGGTGCTCGCAGCTCGTGCGAGCATGCGCTCACCGCGAGCAAAGTTACCTTCGGCCATTTCTATCATGCCTCGGGTCATCTTCTGGCCCGAGCGAGCTGAGCGGTAGCGACCGGCGGCTTCACCAATTCGCCGCGGTGCGATGATGATTTTTCGGATCAGCCAGATGGCTCCGAACAACGCGGCAGTCAAAAGGACAAGAACCGGGACCGACATCTCGATGAGGTAACCACGAAAGTTGATCACGACATAGCCAGGATCCGAGTGCAGAAAATGAGCGGCAAACGCACTTGCAAACAGCGCGAGAACGACAATGAAACCGATCTTCACTCGCTGGTCTCGCGCAGTGTTCGAAATTGCCGCAGTAGTCGCAGCGACTCCGATATGTCTGGCGCACTGGTCGCAAACACGTCCGCGCGGATTTCGGTGATGGTCATCTGGGCACTCATAACCTGTTCACTCTCAGCGTCGAAATAGGTGTTGAGTAATGCGCTTGCGTCATCAAGCGTTTGTTCGAAGATGGCTTGTTCACCGCGTAATAGGGCGAGTCTCGCCGATTGCAGCTGCAGGGCGATATTGTTGCGCAGAAAGTATTCGGCATCGGGTGACACCAGCGCCAATTTTGCCTGATCAGGTGGCGTGACCTTAACAAGGCCCGACATCGCGTCTGTGACCGAATTCCAGGCTCGCGCGACATTGCCTTGTTCGGTATCAAGGTCAGCATCCTCGTTTTTATCGGACGTCGCGCTCGCAATGGGTAAGGACTCAACGACCCGGGCCAGGCTCGCCAGTGTCAGTGTCGCGCCTTCCAGATCAGGTTTCTCCATGACCTCCAGGGCGGCAAGCTCATCCGATATCGCGCGGCGTACGGCGGTCAGGCCGGGATCGGAAAGCTGCGTGACGCGTTCGTCGGCCATGCTCAGAGCCAGTGACGCGAGCTTCGGGTTGTTGGCCAGTTGCAGCTGTGCGTTGCCGATCTGCAGGTAGTATTCGGCCTCCGATAGCAAGAAGGTCTCGCGAGCGCCTGCCGATATCCCGACCAGCGACGCCACCGAATTTTCAATCGTTGTCATGCGCGAGGGCAGGGAGTTCAGCATCCGGATTTGCTCATCAACATCATTTCGAACCGCGTCAATGTCTGCGCCAAAATCCGGATGGGAGACAGGACCACTTTGCGACTCAAGAGCGCTAATTGCAGCACTAGCATCTCGAAGACGGTCATCCAATTTCGCAATACTGCCGAGATGATCGAGTTCAATGGAGTCATCCGAGATCAGCCAGCCCGGGATGAGCGCATAACCCACAAGGCCCAGAGCGGCGGCCGAGAAGATAACCGCTAGCCAGGCAACGCCGTTACCGCCACCTCCTTTTTTTTCAGACCTGTTCTTTCCAGGCAAGGGCTCTTCGATCGATATTTCTTCGATATTATCGACGGCCTCAAATTTCGCGTCTTCGGTCGGCTGAATATGGTTTTTCTTGTCGCTCATGGGGCTAGTCCGGGGTCGGTCTTGTGTATGGCAATTATGGCATCAACCAGTTCCGCTGCGCTTGTTCCTGATGCCAAAACAGGCCTGAATGCGGGGAATCGGCCTAACGCCTCTTTTATCACACGTGCTGCCGGTGTCACCAGCGGCACGCGAGCGAAATCATCCAGCAGGTTTTTTGGCAACACTGCGAGCAGGTTGTTCAATGTTTCGACACTCATGATAGTGACGGCATTGATGCGGCCAGTCAGCCACGCTGATTCGATCTCAATGACTTCTGCGGCGCTGATCTCCGGCAGCACGCGTTCATAGACCGACAGGTAATCGACGCGGGCGCCGCGCTCACGCAGAGCCTCGGCCAAAAGCTCGCGTCCCCCGCTGCCGCGGATGATGCGAACGTTTCTACCGCTCACATCAGAAAGCTGAGGCTCCTTGAGCAGGCTCTCGCTATCAAAGCCATCGACCGGTGAAATGTCGGTGGATTGGCCGGCCGCCCGGATAGCGGCAGCCGTCGCCGGCCCAATCGCCGCTTTCAATGCGCCCTTGGCGAAGGCGAGGCCGTGGTTGACGGCGTTGCTACTGACGAAGACTGCAATATCCGCCGCTGGAAGTGCGGCTGCAGCGGAGCTGATAGCCGCCGTGTCGCGGGGCTTGATCTCGATGACCGGGAAGCAAATGGCTTCGCCGCCTTGGTCTTCGATGGCCGCAATCAGATCGGCAGCTTGCGCGCGCGGTCGGGTGACTAGAACGCCAACTCCCTGTAGCGGGCTGTCAGTCATTAATGACCTCAATAGAGTTCAGTAATTCGCGTGCGCCGCAGTCGAGCAAGCGCGCCGCCAATGCTTCACCGAGCGAGTCTGCATCGTCTGCACGCCCGCTGATACTCTTTTTGAGCGACGGTGAACCGTCCGGGTGGGCGACCAGGGCTGTCAGTGTTAGATCACTGCCTTTGATGCTGGCGAAAGCAGCGACCGGCGACTGGCAGCTGGCCTGCAGAACGCGGGCTATAGCTCGTTCCGCCGTCGTCGTCTGCACAGCTATAGGGTCGCTGAGTTGGCCGAGGATATCCCGCAACTCTGTGTTGTCTTCAAGGCATTCGAGGCCCAGAACGCCCTGTGCAGCAGCCGGCAGCATCTCTTCCGGAGAAAACTGTTGGCTGATGTGATGATCGAGCCCTAAGCGCTCAAGGCCGGCGGCCGCGAGAATGATGGCGTCATAGTCGCCGTTGTGGAGCTTAGCGAGTCGGGTGTTGACGTTGCCTCGCAACGGCTCGATTTTCAGGTCAGGGCGCAGCATCTTGAGTTGCGCCTGACGTCGCAGGCTGGAACTGCCGATGCGTGCATTAAGCGGCAAATCACTGAGCTGTTTGCCGCCGTCGGTCACCAGCGCGTCTCTATGATTGGCTCGCGTCATTGTGGTAGCCAGACAGAAGCCCTCAGGCATTTCTGCCGGCACATCTTTCATTGAGTGCACAGCGAGATCGGCGCGACCTTCCTGCATGGCGATCTCAAGTTCTTTTATGAACAGGCCTTTGCCACCGATTTTCTGCAAACTGCGATCAAGAATTTCGTCACCCTTGGTCGACAAGGGCACTAGCTCGGTGCTGGAAACCTCAGATAGCGCCTCGAGCAACGCGGCGACGTGATTGGCTTGCCAGAGCGCGAGGGCGCTCTTGCGAGTTGCGATACGAATTTTCAAACGCGCTAGACTCCTTTCAGACGCCGGCGCACCTCTGCTAAATGCCGGCGGCTGATTATCAGCTCTTTGTCGTCGACTTGCGAGTTATCCCGCAGGAAAATACGGCTCCTGCCGTCAGCGTCCTTCTCAATTCTGTCTATGCATCGGACCGCGACGATCGCGCTGCGGTGTATGCGAACGAAGTCACCGATAAATTCCTCAGCGAGCGCTTTCAGTGCTTCATCTATCAATACCTGACCGTTCAGGTGAGTGACAATGACGTACTTCTGCTCGGCACGGAAACAGACGATTTCTGTGACGGGTATTAGTTTGAGCTCGCCATGCGTACGTGCACAGATGTGCCTGCGGGTCGTGGATAAGTTCGCGTCTGTCGCCACCGAGCTTAATGTACTCGGCGCGATACGAGAGGCTTGTTCAAGGGCCGCTGTGAGCCGTGTCCGTCGAACCGGTTTCAGAACATAGCCAACGGCACGCGCATCAAAAGCATCGATCGCGTATTCGTCGTAGGCAGTCGTAAATACGACCGCCGGTGGTTTGTCGAGAGTATTCAGGTGGTGTGCGGTTTCGATTCCATCGAGGCCTGGCATGCGAATATCAAGTAAGACGATATCGGGCTGTAGCTGCACGACCTGATCAATCGTCTCGGCGCCGTTCGCGGCTTCGCCGACAACCTCATACTGAGGCTCGTCGTCTAGAAGTTGTTTGAGTCGATCGCGCGCTGGTTTCTCATCATCAACAACTAGGACTTTCATGAGTCACCCAGGTCCAGAGGAAAACGCAAGCTGACCGTGAAACGATCGGGTTCGTCGTCAATAGTTACCGATGCTTTGCTCCCGTAAGCCAACTCGAAGCGCTGTTGAATATTTGACATCGCCATTTTGTTGCCGCCCGTGGCGCGCTTCTCCCCGGCTGCGACCGGGTTCGAAATCGAAATATGTAGCTCGTCGATGTCCGTCGTACCCTTGACCATTACTTCGCCGCCGTCTGGCAGTAATTCAATGCCGTGGTAGATAGCGTTTTCAAGCAAGGGCTGAATGGTCAGGCTTGGAACTCGCGCGCGCATTGGCAGTTCGGCGACATCCCAGCGCACGCTGAGCCGATCGCCGAGGCGCAGCTTTTCGATGCGCTGGTAGATAGCAGCCGTCTCCAGCTCTTGTTTGAGCGAAGAACGATTGGACGAGTTGCCAAGATTCGCACGCAGCAGGTCGGACAGGTCTTCGACAGCCTCCTCCGCGCGCGCCGGGTCGGTTCTGGTCAGAGACGCGATAGTGTTCATGCTGTTAAATAAAAAGTGCGGCCGAATGAGTGCCTGCAACGCGCTAATCCGTGCTTGCGCTTCGAGCACAATGCTGCGGCGCCATTCGCTGGAGATGTACAGGTATCGCATCGCAAGGGCGATAACGATCGAGCTGACGGTAACTGTCCGTACGATGAACACGAGGTGGGTGTCAGATATTATCGTCGATTCACCGAAAATCCGCGTCAATTGCCAGGCGCCTTCCGCAACGGCAAGACACATGACCTCGAGTGCAAGGAAGCCGATAACGAATGCGCGAGTTTGCCCGGCGCTCTCAAGATAGGAGCTGAGCTGGCACATCAGGGCCGTACCCAAAAGGGCAATCCAGAGAACAAAAAAGGAAGTCTTCGACAACTCGATCAGGAATTGCTGGTCGAGGGTATAGGATGCCAGCGTTAGCGCTATCGCAATGAGCTCCGCAACCAGAACAATAATGAACAGGGTGGCCGCCGCACAGAAGTCCGGCAGATAAACCTGCATAGAGTCACTATCGGTGTTCGACGCGGCCAAATCGGCGCTCCGGTGAGTTCGGAACGTATTGTAGCGTTAGCTGCCGCAGTTTTCCTTGATCAGATCCTCAGCTTTTTCGCGTGCATCGGCCCGTGCTGAATCATCAAGATACACGCGCTCGCCGGAGGCGTCTTCACGATAGAGGCGCCGAGACTCAAGCATGGTCTTCAATTGCGCGCGGTACTGCTGGCAATTGGCCGCTTTCTGGTCTGCGGCCGCTTGTTCTTCGCCGCGAGTCTTCTTGTCTTCGGCAGCTTCTTCACGCGCGTCCTGGCGGGCGGCTGTCATGTCGCGTTGAGCCTGAACACGCTTCTGGACCGCGTCGCTGCTGGTGCGGTTGTAGGAAAATTGCAATCGCTCTTCTGAGGGAGAGCCCGATGGTCGGTCTTCGTAATGTACGTTGCCGTTCTCGTCGGTCCACTTGTAAATTTCGTCAGCACAGACGTTCGAGGTGAAAGCGAGTGTGACTGCGAGCGCGGCGCAACCGGCCATTAATTGTCGAATATTCATACGGCCATTAGAGCACGCTACGCGGCAAATTATTGTGATCACGGTCACACGTGATTCTGGGCATTTGTCCGATTGGAAAAGAAAAAAACGGGCCCGAAGGCCCGTATGTTTGGTGATTTATGAAAAGAATCAGCCGTTTTCGGTCAGAACATTATGTTTACTCAGCCGATGTAAATTCAGGATAGGCCTCAAGACCACACTCACTAATGTCCACACCTTCGTATTCCTCTTCCTCAGAAACACGAATCCCGACGGTCTTCTTCAGAATGAACCAGACAGCGAAGCTCGCGGCGAAAACCCAAGCGAAAATGGCAGCAATTCCCATCAACTGGGCACCGAGTTTGGCATCAGGGTTGCTGATACAGACCGCCAGCACGCCCCAGATTCCAACCACCCCGTGAACCGAAATAGCACCGACCGGGTCGTCTATCTTCAGCTTGTCGAGACCAACGATAGACAGAACAACCAGTAAACCGCCGACTGCGCCAATTGCGGTGGCTAAGAGTGGTTGTGGTGTGAGCGGTTCAGCCGTGATCGCCACAAGACCGGCGAGCGCACCATTTAATGCCATCGTAAGATCAGCTTTACCGAACCAGAATCGCGCCAGCAGTAAAGCGGCGACCAAGCCACCGGCGGCTGCCATGTTGGTGTTGACAAACACCAACGCGACCGAGTTCGCTTCGCCGACATCCGATAATTTCAGTTCTGAACCACCGTTGAAGCCGAACCAGCCCATCCAGAGGATCAGCGTGCCGAGTGTTGCCAATGGCAGGTTGCAACCGGGTATCGCCTGTACCTGGCCGTTCGCCCCGTACTTGCCCTTGCGTGCACCCAATAGGAGCACCCCGGCGAGTGCCGCTGCCGCGCCACAAAGATGGACAACGCCCGAGCCTGCAAAATCGAGGAAACCCGCTTCTTCTAAGAAGCCGCCGCCCCATTTCCAGAAGCCCTGCACAGGATAAATGAACCCGGTCAAGACGACGGTAAAGGCGAAGAACGACCAAAGCTTCATGCGCTCCGCGACAGCACCGGAAACGATCGACATCGCTGTCGCCACGAATACGACCTGGAAGAAGAAGTCCGAGAGATTGGAGTAGTAGGTATCGCCGCCGCTTGCGATGACATCGGCCGCGACATTGTCACTCGATGTGAGAAGGCCTGTGCCAATAGTCGAGAGGCTCTGAAACACGCCGCCGGCAAACTCTCCCGGGTACATGATCGAGTAGCCACACAGCATGTACATGATGCAGGCGATCGAATACAGGCCGACGTTCTTCGTCAGAATTTCTGCCGTATTCTTGGCACGGACCAGGCCGGATTCGAGCATCGTGAATCCGGCAGCCATCCACATGACAAGGGCGCCCATCATCAGGAAATAAAATGTATCGAGTGCGTACGACAGTTCTGTGACCTGCGCCGCTATCTGAGTTGTTGCTTCCACGAGAATCTCCTCTGGGATTTATTTAGACAGCTTCGCTGCCGGTCTCACCGGTACGAATACGGATGGCTTGTACAAGCTCGGTGACAAAAATCTTGCCGTCGCCGATCTTGCCTGTGCGTGCTGTATTGCTGATCGCTTCTATGACCTGCTCGGCAATATCGTCTGCTACCGCCAATTCGATTTTCGCTTTCGGTAGAAAGTCGACGACGTACTCAGCGCCCCGATAGAGCTCCGTGTGTCCACGTTGGCGGCCGAAGCCTTTGACTTCGGTTACCGTAATGCCTTGAATGCCGATGTCCGCCACTGCCTGACGTACGTCATCAAGCTTGAATGGCTTGATAATCGCTGTGATCATTTTCATTGTGTTTCCCCTGTGCTCACGCCGAACTAGTTAAGGTCGAATGATTTGCCGATGGTCAATATGAGTGCCTGATCAGAATTGCCGTCACCGCTCAGCTCTTTGTCGTTGAACAACAGCGTGACGCCAAGGTCGATCTCAGCAACCGTGGTGCTGTAGCCGGCTTCAAAGTACTCGCCTGAGAAATCTTGGGAAAAGCCGGCGTATTTGCCGAAGAACCCATTCTTCTCAACACTCAGCGCGTAGTAGGTGTAGTCCTGCTTGGGTCCGTCGAAATTGGCGTATTCACCGACGGCGACGTCGAGTGCAAACAGACCGAAAGCGCCACCAAGGTTGATCTCCTGATAGGTATCGTCAAAGTCGCCCGTGTAGAAATAACCGGTGTAGCCGACGCTGTAGCCGAATTCGCCGATCTCACCGCCGTAGCCAAAATAGCCATCGATCTCCAGACCGTCTTTAACGTCGGCCGCCCAGGTACCTGCGTAGAATCCGCCATTCTCGTAGTCGAGGCCGCCACTGGCAGACGATTGCGCCTGGAAAATACCGCGATAGTAGTAGTCGCTGGCGAAGCCCAGGTTGGCAGAGACATCGGCGTTAGCGGCGGTAGAGGCTAGAAGTGTCAATGCGATGAGTGTGAATCGTGAGGTGTTCATTAGATCGGTTCCTTTGCGGTTGTTTTGGACCAAAATGGCCCAGCTACTTTGTATAGAGCAGGAAGCGTGCCAATGCGGAAAACCGGTGCAAAAACAACGCTTTGTGCATAATAGGGATCTCGGGATGCGCTATTTCGGTGCGCCGTTAAGCAGTCGCTGCACCAATGTGGTGTGTTGCGTGATTTGCGACTGGTCTTTTCAGTCGTGGTTAGGTAACAATCACCTATGGGTGATGATTCGATAGAAAAGCTGGCCAGCAAACTGGCCGAAGCCGTTCCAGAGGGATTGCGATCGATGCGCGATGATCTGGAGGTTAGTTTCCGTGGTGTTCTGCGATCGGGCATCAGCAAGCTGGACCTCGTGACGCGTGAGGAGTTTGAAGTCCAGGAGGCTGTACTGGCTCGAACGCGTGAGAAGCTCGAGCGCTTAGAGGCGAAACTCGACGAACTGGAGAAGAACAGCGGCTAGACGCCTCTGGCGACTCGGCTTAGAGTTCTGCAGAGATATGACAGCGGCCATGGAGGGCAGTCGTCGTGAGTCTCGCCATTCTTCATTGCCGGGCGCAGTACGGAACCGCTGCGCCACCGGTAACTATCGAGGTTTTCCTATCCGGCGGTTTGCCCGCGTTCACCATCGTCGGCATGGCCGAGACGGCTGTTCGCGAGAGCAAAGACAGAGTCCGCGCTGCGCTACTCAGTTCCGGGTTTGAATTTCCTCAACAACGAATTACGATTAGCCTTGCCCCGGCTGAGATGAAGAAGACCGGCGGTCGCTACGACCTCGCAATCGCACTTGGCATTCTCGCCGCGAAAAAACAGTTTCCCAAGAGCGCCCTGAATGACACAGAAGTTTACGGTGAATTATCGCTAAGCGGAGACGTGCGCTCGGTGCCCGCGTTGCTTCCTGCGGTGCTGAGTGCCGCGGCGCTGAATCGACGGGTCATCGTGCCCGAAGACAATCAAACCGAAGCATCGCTGGCCTGTGCTGCTGTCTACCCGGCCAGATCGCTGACCCAGATCGTTGCACATTTGGCGGGTAAGACACGGGTAGCGGCGGTCGAGAAGATCCGTATTGCGAAAGTAGACCCGGCCTCGAATGATCTTGCTGACGTTCGCGGACAGCAGCAAGCAAAACGAGCACTCGAGATCGCGGCGGCAGGCGGACACAATCTACTTCTGATCGGCCCTCCCGGTACCGGCAAGAGCATGCTGGCCCGGCGTCTGCCAGGCATCCTGCCGGCAATGTCCGGTGGTGAGGCATTGGAGACCGCAGCTATCGATTCGATCTTGGGTATGCCGATAGCGATAAACGGTTGGCGACAACGGCCGTTTCGCGCGCCACATCACACGGCATCTGCAGCAGCGCTGGTCGGTGGTGGGCCGGGTCCTCGGCCCGGTGAGATTTCCCGGGCTCACAATGGGGTCTTATTCCTGGATGAGTTGCCGGAGTTTAATCGACGTGCGCTCGAGGTATTGCGTGAACCACTCGAGACCGGTCGGATCAGTATCTCGCGGGCCGGCGGCCAAGCGGAGTATCCGGCCAACTTCCAGCTGATCGCCGCAATGAATCCGTGTCCTTGCGGTTATCTTGGCGATCGCTTCGCCGATTGCCGTTGCAGCGGCGATCGTATCGCTGCGTATCGCCGCAAGATTTCTGGCCCGCTACTGGACCGTGTAGATCTGCACGTTGAAGTCTTGCGCCCGCCAACGGAGTTGCTTCGATACGCGGACAAGTCGAGCGATACCAGCGGAGTCGTTCGCGAACGTGTTGAAAAAACCTGGGACCTGCAAATGCAGCGGAGTGGGATCAACAACGCTCGGCTCGAGGGCGAAGCGCTAGAGAAGGCCTGCACGGCGAACGACAAATGCTGGGCGCTGCTCGAAACAGCAGCGGAGCGCTTCAACTTATCGGCGCGGGCGCATCAGCGTGTGCTGCGCGTTGCGAGAACTATTGCCGATCTGGCTGGCGACAAAAAAATAGCGCCGCCGCATATTGCGGAAGCGCTATCGTTGCGCTGTTTGGACAGGCAGAACTAGCTACTGGACCTCGCCAACCATGAAGTCGACAGCTGAACTGATTTCTTCATCTGACAGATCAACACGGCCGCCTTTTGGTGGCATGAATCCTGTTGATCCGCTGAAACCGTCAATCGCGTGTGTCTTGAGCATCGCGTCGCCCTGCGCGATTCGCTCGACCCATTGTCCGGCATCGCCAAGAATTGGGGCGCCGCCAATACCGGCTCCGTGACACGTTGCGCAAGCGGCATTGTAGACCTGTGGTCCGGTCATGACAGTTGCTACTGGCGGAGGCGCAGCGGGAGTTTCAACAGTAGGTGCCGATGACTCCTGTTGCTCGCCCGGCATATAGACCTGACCGACGGGGCGGATGCGGCTCGCGACGGCATCCTGATACTCGGCGGTGTCCCGCGTGAAAACGCCTTGCGTCAGGTCAGACATCTTCATCGACAATACGAGAATGGCCACTGCAACAAGGACAAGAGCGCCGATAACGACGGAATACAAATCAAAAAACTTCTGGTCGCGACTCAACTCACTGCTCCGAAGGTTCAAAAAGGATTAGCCGAACACTGTGCTCGACGGTGGCGGGCGATTATATAACATCAGCCGACAAGGAACAGTGCCACGGACGTATACAGCACAATTGAGATGCCTGCAGCCGTCAGGGCGAGGGGCAGTTGAGTGTATACGTGGTCCATTAGATCTGATCCACAGGCCAGCGAGGAGAGGATTGTGGTATCGGATATCGGCGAGCATTGATCCCCGAAAACAGCGCCGCCCATGATCGCGCCGAACGATAGCGTGATGTACATTGGGTCTGGCGAGATGACGTTGGCTAGTGGTAACGCGATGGGGAAGACCACTGCATAGGTTCCCCAGGAGGAGCCGACCGAGAACGACACGATCATGCAGATGATCATCAGGACGCCGGGCAGGATAAACGGCACGCTCGACAGAAAGCTGGAGCTGTATTCGATGACGAAGGCCGATGCGCCCAATGTTTCGGAAACTTTCGCCAGCGTGATGGCCAACGCCAGGATGATTGCGCCAACCGTAACACCCTTGATGCCATCGATAAGACCTTCAAAAGCATCTGAAACCGACATGCCGCGGATGATCGAAAGAACCATGCTGCTGATAACCGCAAGTCCAAAGGCCTCGAAGATCATGAGTGTGTCGAGGAGAATCCAGGGCACTATGGATACGGACAATAAGACGATAATCGGCACGAAGAAGTCGAGCAGCGAGGGCTCGTAACCGGATGGGACATTTCGTTCTGCAAGTTCTTTGGACAGCATGGGTCTGGCGCCAGGGGCGTCGAGCTCGCCTGTCGTCGTCGCGCGCGTTCGAGCTGCCTGCATGCGCTGGCCAATGTACGGCAGTTTGTTCAACGCGAATAGAAGGGTGAACAAGACCGCGAGCCAGCCATAGAAGTTCAGCGGAATTGCCCGTAGGAACAAGCCAATCGCCTCGTCTCGACCCGCGATGAAGTGACTCATCGATGGAATGGCAACCAGGCCAGCGACGTATACGGGCCAGACATTAAACGGAATAATGGTCGCGATAGGCGACGCGGTTGAGTCGACGACATAAGCCAACTCTTCGTGCGCGACTTGTTCGCGGTCGGCGACCGGCCTGACCGTTGTGCCGGTCAGTACGGTGCTGATCGTGCCACCCTGATGGAAAATGACGCCCATCAGCCAGGCGAAGAACAAAGCCGATCGTCGTGATTTTACGTGATGCTTCGAAACGTATTCGGCGAAATGCCAGGCGCCACCATTTCGATTCCACATTCCCAGCAAGCCACCCAGGGCCCACAAATAGACCAACAGGATCTCGGCAAAACGCGTTGTGCCGATGCTCGGAATCAGAAACTGTTGCACGATGTTGTGCTGGCCCGTGACCAGGCCGCCGAGTACTACGCCCATGAACAACGCGAAAATGACATTGCGGCTGACAAAGCAAATGACCAGCGTTGCGAATGCTGGAATCAGGGAAAGGAATCCGTAATGGCCCTGTTGCTCAATCACGGCTGGGTCGAGGGCGCCCGCCTGCCACGAAACAAGCACGCAAAATACAATCAGCCAAACCCAGGAGTAGCGAGCGCTCAATATTTTCATCAGTAGTCTTGCTGCAGCATTAGCAGCATGAGTTCTTCTGCGAAGACCGCGGCGGCCTGCCGTATTGAGTCACGATTGGTTTCGTCCCCTACTTCGTAGGTTGAGCTTGGGATTCCATAGCGTTTGTACATGTAGTTCTTGGAGACGCCGACCGTACCCACTGGATTCTCCTGATTGGTGTATTCGTAGTTCTGAATGCGTGGCTTGGCATTGTCAAGCCAGGTACGAGTGAAGTGCGGAGGAGTTGTTGGGTTATCGTCGTCTTGCGTATAGAAGACGTTCTTCTGTGTTGAGTGAAAGTCCAAAAACACACGGATCTTCTTGCCCTCGTCGTCGAGGTCTTGCAGCAGGTTCTCCATCAATTGCGTTTCGGGTTGTTCGAACGGCCCCCAATCCCGATTCAGGTCAGTGCCGCCAAGGTTGTGGCGCCAGTTGCCGCCAACGACGCCGTCAGGATTGATTATCGGGACGGCAACGATGCCGAAGCGCTGGCGAAAATCATTTGCGAGCTCAGTGTCGGATAGCAAGGTTTCGTAGAACGCCAGAAATGCGATGGCACCTGTGACCTCGGCTGGATGCTGCCTGCCAACAAGGAACAAGACGTCCCGCGCTGCTGCATTGCTTCGCAGCATCGATATCGACTGCTTGCCGAGTGATTGACCAAGCACGGCGATATCTGTATCCCCGTTTTCCGCCATCTTCGTGTTCCAGATGTCGTAGGCCGGTGGCGGGAAAAGTTCCTGCGCGCTGACCCAAACGGCATCGTCTCCGGTGCTGACGGAGAAAGTCGCTTGCTTGCCGTCTGCGGACTCGCTTACGTGGGACTGGTCAAGTGCACTCCAGTGAATTCCGTCGCCGCTAATCTTGGGGACATAGCGGTGGTGGCCACCAACGTAATTGATCGTGACCGTTGCTGTTGCGGCGTAGTTGGGAATTATTTTGAATGAGAACCAGGGGCTGTCGTTAATGTAGCCACTATCTTCGGGCAAGATAGTTAAACGGACATGGTCATCCGATAGAACAGAGCAACGCCCTCGGCGGGCGCCGGAAAAACTATCGATGACGGTAAAGGCTGCGGCCTCGCATGGCGTACGTGAATCGAACGAGGGACCGACGGACGCACAAGACGTCAGCAGGGCAACAAACGTGATCAGCGCGATGGCCAGAAAACGATGCAACATGGTTAGTATTCCTTTAGTTAAGCGTTGTAGAGATGCATTCTGCTACGTCATAACCCGAAGCGCAGGCTAGGGTCCAGCCCAACATGCCGTGACCGGTATTCAGGAACAAGCCCTTAACACGAGTCGCGCCAACGCGAGGCCGTCCGTCGGGTGTCATTGGACGAAAGCCGCCCCATTGCTGCCGATCCGCCACAGTATAGTCGGCCGCCAGTGGCGCGTAGCTTTTTGCGACCTCTATCATGGTGTCGATACGCTTCGAATCATCACTGATTGAGAAGCCTTTGAAATCGGCAAACCCGGCAATTCGCATGCAACCGTTGAAACGGCTGAATACGATTCGTTGATTGAGCGCGGTTATGCTAACCGCCGGTGCCTTGTCACCGAGTGGTAGTGTCACGCTGTAACCGCGGACTGGATAAATGTGCGGATCGACACCGTGAGGTTGCAACAGACGATTGCTCCATGCGCCGGTACAGACAACGACTGCGTCGGCGTCTAACTCGTCATTTTGAAGGCGCACAGCAGCGATTTTATCGCCGTGGTTTACGAGCTGGTTAACGTCCTGACCGAGTATGAAGCTAACGCCGCTATTATTCTCCAGCCACTCTTTTAAGCGCAGGGTGAAGAGCCGTGCGTCGGCGACTTCATCGCTTTTTGAGTACACCGCGCCAGCTATCGAGCCGTTGATATTTTCAAGTGCAGGTTCGATACTCATGGCGTCGGTGGCGCTCAGTATTTCTGTATCGCTTCCGTAGCTGTTCTTAAGTGACGAACTTGCCGTCGCCGAGCGAAGCGCATTGTCGCTGTCCAGTAAGACCAGCTTGCCGGCGGATCGATGAGAGAAGTCGAACGGGACCGAGGCGCTGAGATCGTCGAGCAGGCGGGAGGAACGCATGGCAGTTTGAAGCACGGCAACGGTGTTTTTTCTGGCACGACCGGTGGTGCATTGCGATAGGAAGCGTGCTGCCCAGGGGAGTAGGGTCGGCGCGAGTCGCATTCTTGATCCAGCGTCTCGTCCGGCGATGAGCCCTGGTATCTTTGTAACGAAATCAGGTTTCGCAAGCGCATCGGTAAAACTGTAAGAGAGTTGCCCGCCATTAGCGTGACTGGCGCCATCGGCGACTTCGTTAGCACGATCTATGACTGTGACATCCAGGCCAGCCTTTGATAGATAATAGGCTGTCGTAACGCCTATGACTCCCGCCCCTACAACAACAACATGCATCGGTTTTCCCAAGAACAACAGGGGATCGATACTACGGAGTGCTGCGTTGTGCGCTCAAATCACCATTGTTGGTGTGCCTATAACTCACGTTTATGGGGATGCTGCATGCGCTATGCGGATAAGAAATGCTCTAGCGTTGCGCCTAGGTGTTGGACGAAGTTTTGTGCGGCGATGGACAGTGGTATGGCACCCAGATGCATGGCCTTGATGCTGAATCGCAGTTCAGGCTGCAGAGGCAGGATCTGAATGCCCGGGTGTCCAGAAGATTTGGCGGTTACCTCGTCGGCGATAGTGACTCCAGAGCCACAAGCAACTAGTGCCTTCGCAACATGATAAGTCTCTGACCAGGTCACGATATCCAGATCGTCTTCGACAGGCCCAAGATAGGTCGAAAGAACCTGCCCCAGTGGTCCACGGCTGTTCAAGCCGATAAACGGATGTCCGAGAAGATCTGTGGCGGCCAGCGATTTCTTGTCGCCAAAATCGATATTGGCCGGCGCGAGAGCGACGAAGCGACTGCTGGCGAGCGTTTCTGTTTCGACGCCGTGCGTTGTCGGTGGCTCAAACGCAAGGCCGATATCGATGCGCGACTCGAGTAGCGCCTCGTTCATTTCATCAAGGTGTAGCGTCTCAATCTCAAAAACAGTGTCCGGGCGTTGGTCGCGAAAAGAAGCCACTGCCTGCGGTAAAAGATCAAGACCAAACGCCGGCGTGCTTGCGACTCTTATATGTCCCGAGTTTCCGGCGCGCAGATTCTCAGCGACGTGTTTCAGACGATCGACGTCGCGGTATACAGAGGAGACATGGGTGATGAGTCGGTGGGCTTCAGGTGTTGGCACAAGCTTGCCTTTGACTCTGTCAAAAAGCAGATAACCGAGTTGTTGTTCGGCATGCGCCAGCACTTTTGAAACCGATGGTTGGGAGACGTTCAAGAGCGCGGCCGCACTCGTCATCGAGCCCGACGTATAGACGGCATGGAAAACCTCGATTTGTCGCAAACGCATGGTGTCTCTCCGGTATGCGGGCAGTATAACCGTAGGTTAGGTGCGGAAAAGAGGCTCAGGACCGCTATTCACTAGTGGGTTTGGTGGCAATGATACGTTTACAGCGTAGTATCCGGTAAAAGCGATCCATAGACGTCGGCTATAGGGCGCGGTAACGTTGTTATTGGATACAATTCCTGCGCCTTGTTAGCGTAAGATGTACAAAATAATCAGTTTTAATTAGGGGGTAGTTCATGGTTTTCTCGTTGTACAAAGGCGGTAATAAGACCCGTCAAATTTCGTTCGCACTCGGCATAGCTGCGCTGATTGTCGGGCCAGGATCTGTTTTCGCTCAGGACGATGAGGAGACCATAGAGGAAATCACGGTCACCGGGTCGCAGATCAGGGGCGCCGCCATTAACTCGGCGCTGGCGGTATCGATTTTCTCCGAGGAAGATATTGAATATCTGGGCGTCGAGTCTGGCGAAGAACTGATGGACCTGATTCCAGAGAATGGTCAGAACTTTCTCAACGAATCGGACACGGGTGGTGGCGTCAACGGATCTCGCGGTGACGTAGGTGCGTTTAACCTCAGGAATATGGGAACCGGCAACACACTTGTGTTATTGAACGGCAGACGCATGGTCAATGCGGCCACCTATCAGACGGAAGAAGTGGGTGGCAGTTTCGTGCCAGTCAATTCGGTTAACACCAATCATATCCCCGTCTATGGCGTCGAGCGCCTCGAAGTATTGCGAGACGGCGCATCGGCGATTTACGGTGCTGACGCTGTCGCCGGCGTTCTAAACACCGTACTCAAAAACGATTTCGAAGGCTTTACGGTACGAGCACGCTATACCGGGTACGACCATATGCCGCGTGATGATCAAGCGCTCGCTATCGAGTGGGGCTCTTCCCTCAATGATGGCCGGTCGCACGTTGGCGTATTCGCACGCTATTACCAACGTGACCGGGTTAGTGCACAGGACGAATCACGGTGGGCCCAGGCGGACTATCGGAGTCGTTTTCCCGATTCATCACCGTATTCCGAAGCTTCGGGTAGTACGATCTTCCGCAACGACAGCACCAACTCGCTCTTCGGCCTCTACGACATCGTGCCATCCATTGGTTCGGGCCATAGCCTGCGGCAGAATGATGTCGTCGATAATGCGGGTGAGTTCAATCTGTATCCTGTCGGCGATCCGAACTGTGTCGGCGGTTATGACATACCAAGTAGCAACGGAATCGCATGTGGGCGCGAAGACAGTTCGGCTAGAGGAAACCATCGATACAATCTTAGTGACAGACGTGACCTTGCCTCCGAGGCTGAGCGCACGACAATTTACGGCTACTTCAACCATGAGTTGGATGACGTGACAGAGTTCTTTAGTGAGGTTAATTACTACCTTTCGGACACGAACCGCAACCTCGCGCCGTCAACGCAGCTGAGTGCAGTTGAACACCGTATCGGTGCGGAAAATTACTACAATCCCCTGGGCACCTGTTTGTTGTCTGACGGCACACCAAACCCGAATCGTTTACCTGACAGCGTCATTGGCACCGATGTCCCGTGCGAGGGGCTCGATGTCCGGCTCGACAATTATCGGTTTGTTGATTCGCCTCGCGTTATCAACGTGAAGCGAGACTCGTATCGTGTACTCGCGGGCCTGCGCGGCGAGGCCAGGGCTTGGGACTGGGAGATGGCTTACCTTTACTCGGAAGCGACTGGCGATGACATTGCCAGCAATCGTATTTCGAACACGCTGTTACAGGAAGCTTTGTTCGATCCTACGCCGGCCGCCTACAACCCGTTCAGTGGTGGTGTCGATACCAATATTGAGCGTGTTCAGGTTGACGTATTCCGCAAGAGTCGAACTACGCTCGGCATGTGGGACATCAAATTTTCTAACGGTGAATTGTTCGAAATGCCTGCGGGGCCTGCCGGAATGTTGGTCGGCGCAGAAATTCGCCGTGAGTCGTTTGAAGACGACCGTGATCCGCGCCTCGACGGCACGATTGACTTCCTGGACTACGAGGGAGATTCGTATCCGCAGTCATCCGATGTTGTTGGTTCGAGCCCAACGCCGGACGGGAGCGGGGCACGCGTGACAAAGTCGCTGTTCGCTGAGCTGCAGATCCCGGTTCTTGAGACGTTTGACGTGCAATTGGCGGCTCGCTTTGAGGACTTTGACGATGTTGGTGATACTACGGTTGGCAAGCTGGCTTTCGGCTGGCAGCCGCTCGACCAGGTGCTGGTGCGCGGATCGGTTTCAACAGCGTTTCGTGCTCCGAACCTGATCACGGTCAATGAGGATTTTATCGCGCGTTCGAATACGCGTAATGACTGGGCAGTGTTCTACGCCGTTAACGAGGGCGGTGTCCCTGATAACAACAGCTTTTCGGGTGATGGTCGCTACAGTATGCAGCGATTCGCCACGGGCAGTGCAGACCTGCGCGCCGAAGAGTCGGTGAATACGTCCTTCGGCGTCGTCATTGACCCGCTCGAGGGCCTGACGGTGACACTCGACTACTGGACGATCGAGAAGGAAGACACTATTGGCTTGTTCGGTGAAGAGAATCACGTTTACCTCGATCTGGTCATGCGCCTGGCAGCAGGTACCAGTGACTGTGCAAACGTCCAGGGCAACCCCGCGGTCACGCGTGGTGAGCTCAATGACGACTATGACGCCGAGTTTCTGGCAATAGGACTGTGCCCAATCGGTCGAGTCGATTTTGTTTCTGATACGTATGCCAACTTCGACACTCGCACCATCAAGGGCTATGACCTCGGGATCTATTACGAAATAGATACGAGCCTCGGCGACTTTAGGCTGAAGTACAACGGCTCCTTCTATACTACCTACGATCAAGAGGCGAGCAGTGGTCCAACCGTAGCGTTGGAGGCTGCGATAGCGGCCAATCCGGCACTCGTTTTCCCTATCGCTGGAATCGGCGATCTACTGAAATTTGAGGGCAATCAGGAAGAACGCCACACCGCGACCCTGTCGTGGCACAAGAGTGACTGGGGTGCATCGGTGACCATGTTCCGTATCGGTGATTTCTACCAGGAATTGTCAAATGGTGATCGTTTTGAAGTGCCGTCGATGACAACCTTTAACATGACGGTGGACTACGCATTCGATGTTGGCGAAACGGATACGCGGGTGCGCCTGGGTATGAGCAACTTCACCGATGAGCGTGCGCCGTTGTACGACAGTTCATTCGGCTTCTCATCGGACGCACATCGAGACTGGGGTCGGACTTACTACGCCGACTTGAGGGTGAGGTTCTGACCCAGTCGTTTTTGCATATACGAAAAGGGGGCTTGGCCCCCTTTTTGTTGATTGCCTTATTGTCGATATTCGGTCTGACGGCATGCGCCGCTCAAGAGCGGGCTTTGGTCGCGGATTCGCCGCCTGCAAAAGTGCTGTTTGTTGGCAATAGTTTCACGTACTACAACAACAGCTTGCACAATCACTACCGCAAGCTCGTGGCCGCTTCTGGTCACAAGTTCGATAAACCGTCACGGGCACGCATAATGACGATCTCGGGTGGCCATCTGCCCGAGCATGCGGGTGGTATGGCGAGGGTTATCGGCGCCGACGACTGGGACGTTGTCGTCATGCAGGGCCACAGCCTTGGTCCGATAGGCGAAGCCACGGCTGAGCCTTTTCGGAAAGCGGCCCGTGAGTATGCGAGCATCATCCGTGCGCATGGTGCGCAGCCCGTTTTCTTTATGACTTGGGCCTATACGGGGAAGCCGGAGATGACCGCGGAGCTTGACGCTGCCTATTCGGCGATCGGGGCCGAGCTCGGAGCAGAAGTCGTGCCCGTCGGTTTGGCGTTTGCCGAGGCGACCGATGAAATGCCCGAACTTGAGCTACGCATAGCTGACGCACGCCACCCGGCTTTGGCGGGAACCTATCTCGCCGCCTGCACCTTCTACGCAGCGCTCCACGGGCTGTCGCCAGAGGGGCTGACGTATACCGCGGGTTTGGGTGAGAGTGACGCACTCTATCTGCAACGCACGGCCTGGCGAGTAGCGACCGAGTTTAAGGCGCGCCGTCAGTGAAGCAAACAATGCGCGCGGCCATTTTGGTGATGATGGCAACGACTTATCTGAGCTTGTCAGCCGAGGATGCTCAGTGGCAGTTTGAGGGTTGGGCGGGTCCATCATTCTCGGTAAGAATGTTCTCACCAGACGATGCGAATGTAGAGACGAAGATCGTTATCGTCATGCACGGTGCCAGCCGCGATGCGCAGCGCTACTACAAGGATTGGAAGGCGCTGGCGAAAGAACACAATTTGATCATCGTCGTTCCGGAGTTCACAAAACAGAGTTTCCAAAAATCCGCCCGATACAATCTTGGCCACGTTTTCGACCCGAATACTGGCCGGCAACGTGCCGAAGAACTGTGGACATTCTCGGCGATCGAGCCATTGTTCGATGCTGTGGTTGCCAGAATCGTAGGGGAGCAGACTAGCTACACGATCTATGGTCATTCGGCGGGCTCGCAGTTCGTGCATCGCTTCATGTACTACAAGCCCGATGCTCGGGTCGATCGCTACATCGCGGCAAACGCAGGTTGGTATACGCTTCCGGTCATGGACTTCAAGTATCCGTACGGTTTTGTTGATTCAGGGCTGGGTGATACTGACTTGCCGGAGATATTTTCAAAGCCACTCTTTATTCTACTCGGCCGGAAAGACACGGACCCGGACGCGAAGAGTCTGCGCAAGACTGCTGAGGCTGAGCGGCAGGGCCCGAACAGGCTGGTCAGAGGCCTGACAATGTATCGAGAAGCGAAGGCCATGGCGGATGAGTTGGGTGCGCCGTTTAATTGGCAGCTGTTCGTTGTCAACGGCGCTGATCACGATAACGCTAAAATGGCACCGGTAGCCGCTGAAATCGCCGCACAGTAAATCGCGGTCGCCACACCCGGAATGTGCTGCAATCGGCACACAAAGCTCGTAAATGCCCTAGAATCTGGTTGTATGAGCATTCTAAGAACGATAATGACTGCCCTTGCAGTTACTTTGAGCGCGACCGCACCCGCGGCCGCACAGGACTTGCACGATTATGCCGACAAGGTCGGTGAAAGGGTGAAGGTCTTTGCAAGCGAAACTCAGAATTACCGCCTTGACCTAGCTGCTCGCGGCTATACCTTCGTTGATTTTACCGGTCAGGTGCCGGACGCGAGTTTTGCTGCACTTCGTTTTCAACCAAATGCGTTCACGATGGTCATCGCAGAAGCTCTGGACGTACCTGAGTCGGCGGAGGATTACGCCGACAGAGTTGAAATCACCATGAGTGATCAGCTTGATGGCAGGGACGATGCCGAGTTTCTGAATGCCAAAGATCTCGGCTACATCGAAAGTGGCGGCAGGCGTTTCTTCCGAAAAGAGATTCATGCCAGCGTCGCATCAATTCCCATTACCTATATTGTCAGTTCAGTTGTCGACGGTAGCCGTGCCTATCAACTGCTAACTTTCGCGTCGAATACCGAACTGAGCGATATTCTGCACGAGGCTGATGCAGTAATGGCAGCCTTCTCGGTTATCGATACACAAGCGAATCAGAACGTCGTCATCGATGCGAAGTCGATTCGCGACTATCGATCGACTGTTTTCGGATATCGATTCAAGGCGCGTGACTCCGGCTGGTATGACTGGAGCGATTTGGCTGAAAGCAACGATGGCGCCGATGTCGGTGCCTTATCCACCAAAGGTTACGGCAGCGTTGTTATGCCTGTTTGCTGGTTAGGCAAGCGGCCAACGGACAATGCTGTGTATCGGGTGATGATGCAGCAGTTCGGTGAGGATTATCCAGCGGACTTTATTACTGAAGAACACGAGATAGAGAAAGATGGAGCAACAGGCAAGTTGCTGATGGGGGTGGAGCCATCTGACGAAGAAGATGAGGATGATTATCTCTACAAAATATGGGTCGTCGCCAACGACCGCTGCGCCTATGCATTGGCAGCGTGGGGGCCGGCCGGGAGCAACAGTGCCGAGAAGCAGCTGGATCGACTATGGCGCGACTTTAGAATACTTGACGACGCTACAGCCAGTGCCGGTGAGTATGACGGTGCCGCACAGAAGACCGTCAATGCCTATCTCTTGAACGCTCTGGGACTGCACTACTACGACGCACGCAGCTTCCGAGACGCGAACCGCTACTTCTCGAGCGCAAGTGACCTCGACAATGATGATGAAGACTACTTGGTCAATTCAATCCGTTCGTTGTCGGAAATAGATGCCTACGCCGAGGCTGATGACTGGCTACAAACGCGGATGGGACCTTTTGAGGGGAACCAGGTCGTTCAAAGCTGGAACGCCTGGCTCGCATATCAGACGAATGACCCGCAAAAAGCGCTCGAAGTCTATCGGCAACTTTTCGCGAATGACTACCGGGAAGACGACGATTTTTCGGTTTTTCTTACCATGCTGGCTGACGCTGACCTGTGGGATGAGCTTGACGAAACGTATGCCGCGTATACGGCGGGCGGTGTCAATGACAAGACTCGCCTGCTGCAAGTGCAGTTGCTCAGCCGACGAGAGCGCTACGATGACGCGCTTTCGCTGCTAAGCGAAATGACCGAAGGCCGGCCGTTCGATGCCGATCTTGTGTACGAGCGTATGTCGATCCTCGACGACATGGGTAATCCGGCGGCGGTGCTCGAGCTCGCTCAGTCACTTATCGATAATGGCTACCGGTCGCTGCAGAGCTATTACTACAAAGGTGATGCAGAGTATCAAATGCGATCCTATCGAATTGCTCGCGAGTCCTTTGAGGAGGCGCTGTCCTTTTCACCCGGCAACGCGAACATCCGTGAGTATCTGGACGCTATCGACCTCATGCTGGGTCAGGGTGATATTTCTACGATCAGCGAGCCGATCGACGCAGTCGTGATGCCGAAGAACATGCGGAAGATTTTTGCGGCGAATGATGTCGATGGTGAAGAAGATGGATACGGGGCGGAATTTCTAGCCCGAATTACCGGCTTCGATTTCGATGGCGGCGACACGCGCACAGAAACGATGTATCGCAAGATTCGTGTTATCGATGACAACGGTATTTCGCAATACAGTACTTTGGAGTTCGACTACGACCCAAGTTACGAGTCCTTGTACGTCAATTCACTGATCGTACGAAGCGCGGCTGGCGATGTGTTGGGCGAAGGCAATCTCGATACTTACTACATTACTAACAACGAAGATGGCTACGAGGCGAGTACGGAAAAGACCGTGCACTTGCCCGTACCAAGCCTGGCACCCGGCGTGATCATCGAGGCGGTTGTGAGCAAGCTGACGTTTGTTGATGAAGACAGCTTTCCGCTAGAGACATTGTATCTGGCAACAGATCGCCCGATCGCTTACAGCGCCGTATTTGTTAGTGGCGAGGCTGATCGAATCCGTTACAAGACGAATGATGTGCCGGAACCGAGTCAACGTGGCGACGCGTTGGTGTGGGAGCTACAAGCACCGCTTCCATTTCGTTGGGAACCACTACAACCCTATTTCGATCAGATAATGCCCTGGGTTCAGCTTGGCACCGTCGGGGCCGACTGGGAGTCAGTCGGTACAGAGTATCTGGATAAGATCGACGACAAGCTGGATATGAAATTCGTTGCTGAAAGAGCCGCGAGGCTGGTCGACGGCGTGGATGATGAGTCTCGCAAGATCGAAATCTTGAGCGCTTACGTGCAGGACGAAATTCACTATGAGGCTATAGAGTTTGGTCGTCGCGCATACATTCCAAAATCCGCGCGGGAGACGATTCGGGATCGCTATGGCGATTGCAAAGACCATGCTGTCCTTCTTTATACGATGCTGGGTGCGGTCGGTATCGATGCTTCTCTGGCTCTCGTGAACTTGCAGCAGGAGATTGTTACAGAGTTGCCGAATACCGATCAGTTCAACCATATGATTGTCACAGCTCCATCAGACGCCGGCCCTGTATTCATCGACACGACGGATAAAGACATGCGTTTGGGAAGTCTGGCGCCGCGAGCCATGGCGGGAAATTACGCACTCGTGTTGGGTGAGATTTCCGAACTGACAAAGATTCCAGACTACGAGTCCAACTTGACGGGCTTGGACATTGAGCGAGTTGTTGAGCCGAGCGAAGACGGTGCCTTGAAAGTAACCGAAACGGCGCGATTCTCGGGTTATCAGGCAGCAGAGTTTCGCGGCCAGCTACGGACCATCGAGACGTCTGAAATGCAGTCGTCACTACAACGATGGGTCGCGGGTCGATACTCGGATGCCGAGTTGACCGATCATTTTGTCGAGAACGTTTTTGACGCGAGTTACGACCTGATCATCGAAATTCAGTATACCTTGCCGCTGGATCCTGATGGCACATTCGATGTGCCGGGTTTCTTGGAGGCCTATTATCTTGAGTACGACCGCGTTGCAGATCGACGTTTTCCATTCGAGTTCTTCTATCCACTACGCGTTAGCGCGACAACGTCGGTCAAATTTCCGTCTGGTAGTCGCCTTGACGCCGTTGTGAAGAAGCCGCTGGAGGGTGAGTCAAGGTTCGGTAACTGGCGACGCGAAATCAACAAAGGTGAGGGCAACTGGGAGATTCGCTTCGACTACGTTGCGTCGGAGGCTCGCTTCAACCCGGAAGACTATCGGGAGTTTTCAGAGTTTCAACGCAATACAGTCGACGCGATCGAACAGTCGCTGGTTCTGCAATGAAGATCAAAAAAGATCACTGTCTTGGTAGAGAAGAGGCACGCAAGCGAGTCGCAAGTATCGCTGAGACTCTGAGCTCCAAGTACGGACTACAAACCGCCTGGAGCGGCGACGACCTGCAAATCGATGGCAGCGGCGTGAAGGGCTGCATCGTCGTTGCGGACGATTCGGTTGCGGTTGAGGTAAAACTTGGCTTCGCCCTGTCGATGATGGAAGGTGCCATTCGAACATCGCTGCAGGAGGCGATGGATAAGCACTTGGTCTGATGCTACTTCAAAAGTTCGTGCCCTTCGGGCAGCTTGTGAGTCACCCACATAGCGAGACGATGCTTGATCTTTGGCAGAGTTTCCTGACCTTGCGGTAATGCGCTAATCGTCTTGTCGTGTACGAGCAGGCGATACGCGTACTGAATTTTCAGGTCGTGCGAATCTGTCGCTTCAAATTGGACAACACCGCGCTTCACGGCATCCTCAAGCACCATCTCCAATGCGACCTTCAGAAGTTCCTTTTCGTGTTTGAGTTTCTTTGCCATCGTTTTCCCGTTCAGTTGACATCCTCGTCACAGGATAACCCAGATACCGAGAACTAGGGAGCGCCGACACAGGCAGATTTTCAAGTGCTAGTATTGAGTGCTTCAAAAATGGCGCTTGCCAGATAGGTCAACAGGAGTCAGAGATGACATTGAGTGAGCTTGGCAGTATCGGGGAGTTTGTAAGCTCCATTGGTGTAATCGTTTCTCTGGTCTATCTTGCCTTGCAGGTAAGGAAGAACACCGAGACCGAGCGAATGTCTACCTATCAATCAGTCGTATCCGACTTTGGCAGCCTCAATCGGACCATGTCGAGTAGCCCTCATCTGTCTTATCTTTATGTGAATGCGATGGAGAGTTTTGCGGAGTTGGATGCCGATGAGAAGGCACGCATTTCACAGCTGTTCTTCGCTAGCTTTCATTACTTCGAGAACATGTTTTATCAACATCGAAAAGGCTATATGGAAGAAGACGTTTGGCGTGGTTGGAAGCGGCTCATGCTGACCTACTATGCCAGCCCGGGATTTCAGGAGTGGTGGTCGATTCGTCGAGACGTCTACAGCGAGTCGTTCAGTGAGTTTCTGGAAACCTCGGAGCTCGATGTTCGTATCGCATCTTATAAAGACGTAACTGAATTGCATGCTGAAACGGGGCTTGCAGAATAAGGTTAAAAGCATAATCTCGGCCAATAGCAGCCGTCATTCATCAACGATAGAAACGGCGATTGCCAACTCAAATGAGTACGACTCAAGCTCCCATTTGAATTCGGTAGGCACCGAATACGAGGATCGAAATGTCGTTGTATCCGGGTTGATGCTGCGCCATCCCGCGTTCGTCAATTCCTCAATAGTCAGATCTGCGGAATACTCGTTGGGTGACAACGAGGTGAGCGAAACGAATATTCGGAAGTCGTCAAACTCGATCGGAAATTGACTTCGATCGGCGAGTTTCGCTTGCGCCTTCATTTGGCGAAACTGCGCTCCAGCACGAAAGGTGGCGTGATAGTTCGCCATCAAGACGACCTCTTCACTTGCCGCGCGGGCATCAACACTGATAATTGACGCCAAGGCGAACAGGATCGCAATGTAAATTGACAGCTTTCGGTGAGTACTTGGCATTAAGACAAGACTAGCAGGATCCCGGAGCTTCGCACGCTTCATCGCTGTAATAAGGCAGCTGATCGCTTCCAGGTGCACTTTCGACAGCTTCGGCGGACTAACGCCCCATACCGCGATGTGACCAACGTTACATCGTACTTTTAATCAGGGGAGTTTAATGAAGAAACTAATTAGTCTGGTTTTTGCCAGCACACTAGCAAGCAGTCTGGCTTGCGCCGAAAACTTTACGCAGTCTAATGTTGATTTGGCTCAGGCGATTATCGATGCCGCCGTCGAGGCGCACGGTGGCGATGCGCTGCTGGAGGAACTGCAGACGCTGACTATTTCTAACAAAACCATCAATTATTCTGTCGATCAAAGCCGCGGTACCGAGCCACCCTGGGACGAAACGAACGCCAGCGGTATCGACTCGATAGATATAGGGCGATCGATATTTGTTAGTTCCGCGGAGAATAACGGTGGCGGTTTTGAATCTCGCAATGGCACCATCATCAACGGTGATGAGAGCTTTCAAATCGACTATCGAGCCGGGACTGTGGCGCGTATCGCTGAGCCGGATTTTGCCAGCGCATCAGGCCCCTTCGTTCGTGTTACGCCGGCACTATTGATTCGAACGCTAAATGATCGATCCGCTAACGCTTACTACCTCGGCGACACAGAGCTCGATGGCGAGCTCTATGACGTGGTTGGATTTTCAATGACGGTTGGACCGGCCATCAGCATGTATTTCGACAAGGAAACACACCTATTACATCGAAGCGAGCGAGTATTTCCCGGATTCGGTCTGGTTGAGTACGAGTTTAATGACTACAAATCTGAAGCAGGTATACCCTTCAACCAGAACTTCGTTCTGCTTTTGAATGGCGAGCGCAACCTTGAGCGCGCTAACGTTTCAATGAAGATTAACGCCCCGCTGGACAAATTGCTGGTCGCCGACTCAAAACTCGCCACGATTCCGGAAGTTCGACCGGACCCGCTGTCTCGTCAGGAGGTTGCAGATGGTGTCTGGTTGATTGGCGGCAACGGTACCTACGCGATGTTTGTGGATATGGGCGACTATATTTTCGCAGCGGGCGGAACCGGCGGTGGTGCAGATCGCCTCGACTCGATCCGAGAAGTGACAGGGGATAAACCAATACGCTTCGGCATGATGACGCACCACCATTTTGACCACGTGCTTGGTGTCACTGACTACGAAGAGGAAGGTGCGACTATTATTACTGCGACGGCCCATGAGCGAATCGTTCGGCGGGCCGCAAATGATGCTGAGGGCGTTTCTCTAAAGCTGGTCGATGATCGCATGACGCTCGAAACGGATAAGCGGCGCGTCGAGATTATCGACATTGGCCCAACGGCCCATACCGAGCATCTGTTAGTTGCGTACTTGCCAGAGGAAGGGATTCTGTTTGAAGCGGATCATTTTTCGCTGCCGCAAGAGGGTCCTATTCCACCGGCTGTCGAGTCGACCCGGACCTTTGCGAAAGCATTAGGACGCTTGGATCTTGATGTTCGTGTGCTGCTGTCGGCACATAGCTCGAAGGCGGGCAGCATGGCTGATCTTCAAGCCGCGCTGGAGGCAGAGATTTACCAGGCAAGTCGATAGAACGACAAAGAAGATCGGTGTAACAAGATGTATCAAAGATCTACACCGATCTTCTTTTTTTCAGCCGTCGCGAACTTAACCGGCCTGAGTAACTTCGCCGCTCTCAGATTCGGCATCGACGTGTCCTTCGACACCGGATACCAGAACATCACCTGAGACGGAACGCACGCTAACTGCAGCATCCCGTGGCACGATGATTTCATAGCTGATCGAAACATGTCGTTGTTGCGAGCGTTTTTCCAACGCCGAAATAACGACGCGATTACCGTCGGTTTGCACCGGTGGTGAACGCTTGATGGAGTCGATCATACGCCCGGCCTTGATCGGGTCGGTCCTGGATGTGCGTTTGTCGACCGTAATGTGGGCACGAATCGTAATCTCGTCGACATCGCCGCCTCGTACCACGACCTTACCGCTCTGATTGGACACGTCCACTATCGCAGGGCCGTCAACCGCGACATTCGTTTCGAATGCGCCGCTTGCAGCCAGCGAGATGGATGAGTAACCCAGCACACCGACAAGTACAAAAATACTGCTCAATAATCTACGTTGTATCAATTTCATGGTTCTCTCCTTGCCCCTATGCACTGCTTAGATGCGTCAAACCGCGTTTTGGTTGCCACGTACAAAGCAATGAGCACATTTCGTGATCAACGGTCACTCACAGGCGATGAACGGAAAACTTCCGATAGACGGCTAGTTTCGTCCGACGGGCAACGGAGTTTTTTCAGTGAATGCGGTTCAAAATAGCTGTGTACAAGCGATTCAGAGGGAATCAACATGAATTCACATAATACGAAATCGGCCAGCCGGCCGGAGACCGTGCAGATCGTGCCGGAACGCGCCGACCCACGGGTGATCAACACAAATCTCGTTGATGTCGATCAGCTGTCGATATCAGAGGACTGCGACACGGGCAGCGACCCGTACAACAGTACGGGCCAGCACGTCATCATTCACTCAAAGATCGATCGGCAGGACTAGTCGACTGTACTAGTCGACTCTACGCTCATATCGGCCATCCCAAATCGACTGCCAGCTTTCACCCTCGTCAGTGGATGTTTCCCAGTATTGTCGCACCCCGTCTTCTTCGATGACGGTGAACTCAAACTTGTGATGGGTGACGCTGCCGTCGTCAGGATTGATGGTTTCGGCGGTATAAAATATTCCACCGTCACGAGCCTCGCCCGTAAACTCAATAATTGAACCGCTGTCGCCGATCCAGATCTGTCGCCAGTGATCGTGACCCGGGTCGTAATAATTGAAGCTCTTGCCGAAGGTCCCACTCGCACTTTCCCATTGTTCGAATACTGTGCAATGGCCGAGTATCGGTTGAACACTACTAGTGCCCGCAAACTGCCCATTCTGTGTCACCGTCCACTCCCCGATCCAGAAGTCGAAGGAACGGTGGCGCTCGTCGGCGGCACAAGGAAATCGTGCAGCTCGTATCGACTCAAGCGCTGTCTCGAAACGTTCGTTGCCACGTACGCTGTCGTAGTCGGACTGATCCTCTATTAAGTTGAGTAGTCCGAATCCGCCGTCCGCCATGATCCCCATCTGATCCAGTGCATTCTCCGTCCTGCCTGTGCGTGCGTAAATCCGCGACAGACGGTAGGCAACCCCCATTGGTTGGAACTCAAGCTCGCCAGCACGTTCGAATGACTCGACCGCGTCGAAGGTGTCGCCACCGCTATCCATGAGTATCGTTCCGAGCCGATAGTGGGTTGCCCCGTCATCGGGTGAAAGCTCGAGAATTTGCCGGAGCTTGCTTGCGGCAACATCTGCTTCACCGGCGGCAGCCGCGATATTGGCTTCGCTACGAAGGCTCTCGATATCAGCCCAGGCTGGCATCGTGAGAAGGGCTATCAAGAGTGTGGAGATCAGCGTGTGCATATTTCAGCCTCTTAGGTATGCAGACTCGGTATATTGGCGATTAGCCGCTCGGGTCGCTTGCACAAAATTGCTCAGTTTTGAGGTAGGACAACAATGTCGTGGACGCAGGATCATTTGGCTTCGGTTGAAACGCTACTCTTCCAGAGTGATCTGGTCAAAGTTGGCAGTTTCATTTGTGCAGTAGATGATCCGTGTTTCCCCGTTTCGGAATCACTGGATAACGACGTTTTCGTCATGCCAAAAACGTCGCTGTGGATCAGGCGGGATGACGGTGAGTATCGGTTTGTTGAGCCGGGCGCGATCCTAATGCATCGGGCGGGGCAAACATTGGCACGCCGACGTGCTGCTGACGGCGGTGAACGGACCTACTGGTTTGGCATACGTCCCGACGTATTCATTGATGCGCTGGAGCGGTACGACTTACCGACCACAAGAATGGGCGGTGCTCTGATTGCGGAGCCAAAGCTTCGCTACAAGCTGGTACTGCTGCTGAAGAAGCTGGAGTGCGGCGCATTGGATCGGCTGACTGTCGAAGAGGAAGTCCTAAGTCTGTTTTTCGAAATCTGTGAACAGCGGTCGCGGCGCCAACAGCCGCGCGTGCCGCCACGACTTGGAACAGCGCTTCGCCAAAAACGTTTGGTGGATTCAGCGCGCGCGTATCTGGACGTACACTTGGCCGAAAGGGCGAGTCTCGAAGTCGTTGCCAACGCTGCGGGAACATCGCCCTATCATCTTTGCAGAGTCTTTCGCGAACAGACGGGGCTGACAATGCACGCTTATCGGATCCGGCAGCGATTGTGGCACGTCATGGATCAGCTGGTTGACGGTGACACCACACCGCTAACCGAGTTGGCGTTCGATCAGGGATTTTCGAGTCACAGTCACCTGAGTCGGGTGTTTCAAAAACAGATGGGAGTGCCGCCGTCGGCGATTCGGCCGTGAGCGGCCACGCGGGTACCGAATCCTCATTCTTGCTCCAGAATCTGCATGATTTCAGCCATCTCACTGGCCACTTCCGATTCCAGCCCGTCGCACTCGGCTCAACACCCTCAAAGCCAAGGTTCAGCAAATCCAGCTTCATCAGACTAGCTCAGTCGAAACCGCACTAAATGTCTAACCTACCCTTGACATCGTACGAAGGCTTTCGTAGTTTGTATTCATGGCAAACATCAAGATACCTACTGCAACCGAACTCTCGATACTCCAAGTCCTTTGGGAGAATGGACCGTCCACAGTCCGAGAGGTCCATGATCGACTATCGAAGAGCGAACAGCTTGGGTATACCAGCACTCTTAAGATGCTGCAGATCATGTACAAGAAGGGGCTGGTAGAAAGAAACGATGAACAGCGCAGTCATATTTACCGAGCAGCAAGACCTGCTGAACAGACCCAACGCGGGTTAATAACAGACCTTGTCAACAAAGCCTTCGCAGGGTCGGCAACTGACCTTGTGGTGCGCGCGCTATCGTCGAAGAAAATTTCTCACGAAGAACTGGAGCAAGTGCGGGCGTTTATCGAGCAGAAGGCCAGCGAGAATGACTAGTCTTGTGTACGACCTGTGCGGAGCCCTTTTCACAACCATCCTCCACAGTATCTGGCAGGGGTGTGCTGTCGCACTGATATTCGCGACTTTGTCCAGGCATAGTCGATCTTCACAATCTCGTTACCTTCTCGCTATTTCGCTGTTCGCAGCCGCACCCCTCGCTTTTGTGTTGACGTTCTTGCGGACGTACCTACACACCCCAATCACTGTCGAACCGGCAATGCTGTACGCCTCGCCGACACCCGATCTGAGTATCTATTCTTCGATCGCTTGGTGCGTTGGTGCGATGTTCGTAGGTGGCCGCTTCTTGTGCGCGTGGATCTGGTTGCACGCCTTCGTTCTTAGAGCGGCGAACGAAGCACCGCCGCCGATTCAAGCGCTGTTTGCTGCGTCGAAGCGCGCACTAAAAGTACCGCAACGTGTCGCAGTCCGCACATCGTCACTCGTTAGGTCGCCAATGCTGATCGGTGTGATCAAGCCGGTCGTACTCATACCAATTTCAATGACTAGTGGCCTTGCACCTAGCGCACTAAGCGCTGTTTTCGCGCACGAACTTCTACACCTGCGGCGTTTCGATCACGTTGTCGTATTGGTGCAAGCTGTCGGCGAAACGCTACTTTTTTACCACCCCGCTGTCCGTTGGCTATCAACGGAAGCGAGGCGCGCACGCGAATATCGTTGCGACGACGACTCAATTCTCCAACTTGGAGATAAGTACGAATACGCTCGTGCGCTCGTAGCGCTGGAGCAGTCACGAAGTGAGAACACGATTCCGGCATTAATGATGAATGGAGGCGATTTGATGGACAGAGTAGAGAGAATTCTGGTCACCCAGACAAGAACCAAGAGTGGCGGTTTTAACTTCGTCGGGCTAGCATTTTTTATGTGTATTGCATTGTTGGCGCACTCGATCAGCATTGGGGGCGAAGTCGAGCAGAGCGAGGTTGATACGGCTGCAAATACTCAATCCTTAAGTATCAGTTGGCTACCGCCGTCAGTGACTCAATGGGGAGCGATCATTGAGGAGGCAGCCGAACGACATGATGTTCCGGCCGATCTTCTAG
>Ga0209344_10001006_pt1 | contig 41022 bp, 49 predicted proteins | sample Cruoilmetagenom6_FD_187293 | JGI IMG/M metagenome (GOLD analysis project Ga0209344, IMG submission 187293) | Oil polluted marine microbial communities from Coal Oil Point, Santa Barbara, California, USA - Santa Barbara Oil Seep Sample 6 (SPAdes)... | ecosystem: Environmental > Aquatic > Marine... | reverse complement strand
CATAAGAATTGGAAAGTTTTAGCATGAAATGATGCCGTTGCCTGGCATTATACGACAATCAACCACACCATTTGTACCGCCACAAAGAAAATTGTACGAAACTGCATCTGATCCAATACGGAAGATCACAAAAAGGGCGGGCCAACCTGACCCGCCCTTTCAAATTTGTTTGCTACCAGACTTAGTTTCCGGTGGCGGAATCCAATCCGACAGTAACACCCGGGCCCATTGTTGAGCTGATAGTAATACTTTTCATATAAGTACCCTTGGCACCGGTTGGCTTGGCTTTTTGAACTGCGCTAACAAATGCGCGAACATTTTCCACCAGCTTGCCTTCGTCAAAAGACGCTTTGCCAACGCCGGCATGCACAACTCCGGCTTTTTCAGCCTTAAACTGAACTTCGCCACCCTTGGCAGCTTTAACCGCTGCTTCGACATCCATAGTCACGGTTCCAACCTTCGGGTTTGGCATCAGGTTGCGCGGACCAAGGACTTTGCCCAAACGACCAACGACAGGCATCATGTCAGGCGTCGCAATGCATCGGTCAAAATCGATTTTACCGCCCTGGACAGTTTCCATCAGGTCTTCGGCACCGACGATATCGGCACCAGCCTTTTTGGCCTCTTCAGCTTTTGCATCACGTGCAAAAACAGCAACCCTAACGGTTTTTCCCGTACCGTTAGGCAGGGCAATTACACCACGCACCATTTGGTCAGCGTGACGCGGATCAACACCAAGATTCACGGCGATTTCGACGGTTTCATCAAACTTCGAGTTCGCGTTGCCCTTTACCAGCGCAACCGCGTCTTCAACTGAAAGGTTGGATCTGCCTGCGAAAGCCTCGCGAGCGGCAGTAGTACGTTTACCAAGTTTTGCCATAACGATTATCCTTTCACCTCAATGCCCATGGACCGGGCTGAACCAAGAATGATCTGCATCGCCGCATCAATATCATTGGCGTTCAGGTCTTTCATCTTGGCTTCGGCGATTTCCTTAACCTGTTTCTGCGTCACCGACCCAACAGTTTCACGCCCGGGTGTCGACGCACCCGATTTCAGCTTGGCAGCTTTACGCAGAAAATAAGACGCAGGCGAGGTCTTGATATCCATGGTAAAGGACTTGTCCTGATAATAGGTAATCACGGTCGGGCAAGGTGCGCCCGGTTCCAGATCCTGTGTCTTGGCGTTGAAAGCCTTGCAGAATTCCATGATGTTGATCCCACGTTGACCAAGGGCTGGTCCAACGGGTGGGGATGGGTTTGCCTGACCTGCAGGAACCTGCAGTTTCATCGTACCGGCGAGTTTTTTGGCCATGGGGCCTCTCCTTGTTCACCTCGGCGTTGCATCGCGATGCACGCCATCTTCAGTTTAGTGGTCCGGCCGATCACGCGCGCGCGTCGCACCTCCCACAGATAAACCCGAATCAGATCCGGGGTAGGGTCACATCAGGCGTTTTTGGTAACCTGAGTGAATTCCAGTTCAACCGGGGTAGCCCGGCCAAAGATTGATACCGTTACCTTCAGGCGCTGGTTTTCTTCGTCGACATCTTCAACCATGCCGTCAAAGCCTTCAAACGGCCCGTCTGAAACAGCAACTTTTTCGCCCACTTCAAAGTGGATAAGCGTACGTGGCTGCTGTTCACCTTCCTCAACCCGGTTGAGGATCGAGTTCACTTCCTCGTCCCGCATCGGCATCGGTTTACCTTGCGGTCCCAAAAATCCGGTGACGCGGTTGATTGAGTTGACCAGATGATAGCCCTGATCGGTCATATCCATCCGGATCAATACATATCCGGGCATGAAGCGGCGCTCAGCCGTTACTTTCTTACCGCGGCGCACTTCGATGACTTCTTCGGTTGGCACCAGCACTTCTTCGATCTCATCTTCAAGACCGGCAGTCACAACATCATGCCTGATCTGTTCAGCGATTTTCTTTTCGTAGTTCGAAAGAACGCTTACAGAATACCACCGCTTCGCCATGTGTGTCTGCCTTTGCCGTTGCCCAGCCCACGCCGGAATTTCCAAAATTATACCAGCGGGTATCCCGCTACTTCCGCAACAAAAATCGGCGTGCAAATCGAATCGAAGCACGCCATGTCATGAAGTGTCGCACGCATTACTAGTGAAACGAGTTGGTTTCAAGCCTGTGGGTGCTGATTTTCAGCCAAACATGCCCAATACGCCCTGCAAACCGGTCTTGATCAGCAGGTCCACAATGAAGAAGAAGATCGCAGTCAAAGCGGCCATCACGAAAACCATCGCTGTGGTTAACATGACCTCGCGGCGCGTCGGCCAGACCACTTTGGAAACTTCGGCCCGAACCTGCTGGATGAACTGAAGTGGGTTGGTCTTTACCATTTGAATTTCCTCTTGTCGGTTTGGCATGCAGATACGGACAATCGTGCGCCATATCAAGGGCCACTCTGCCACAGACTTTTACGACCTCTCGGTTTGGTGATTTTCCAGCACCAAATTCTCACGCAGCCTTGTTTCGTCAGTTATTACATTCCTCCTTATATGTATGCCTACAGATAAGGATAAATGTCATGCATGGAAAAATCAGACCCGGGCGGCGTGCTTTCCTGAAAGCAAGCGCACTCTCGGTGGTCGCATTTGCACCGTCAATGCGCGCCGCCAACGCCGCAGCAGAAGCATCCGCTGATGAAAACGAATTTGCTTTCGAAATCACCCGTTCCGAGGCAGAATGGAAATCCCACCTTAGCGAAGAAGAGTATCGGATCCTGCGCCAGGGCGGAACCGAAAAATTCAACTCCAGCCCTTACAGATCAGAAATGCCCGAAGGCAACTATGCCTGCAAAGGTTGCGATCTGAAAGTATATGATTCCAAATGGAAAGTGGTCGTGGATAGGGGATATGTGTTTTTCAAACATTCCCGCACCAATTCGGTTCTGTCTGCAGTCGATGTATATTTTCCGTATGGTGACAAAAACGACGATGAACCAAACGACGCGTTGATCGAGGTCCACTGCAGAAGATGTGGCAGCCACATGGGCCATACACTGGTTGTGGGCAAAGCCGGGCTGTTGCACTGTATAAATGGCGCTTCAGTTCACTTCACACCAAAATCTATCTGACCCACCACTCCGACTCCGCTCAGTAATAGATAGCCTGGCCAAATGGCCGGGTTATTTTTTTTCCTGCATGTTTGCCCTCAACCGCTTTTGTTACAAAAAGATCGGCGTCCCCATTGGAATACTCACGGTTCCGTTTTATTTTCATTCCCCGTTTTCACACACCCGTGAAGCACAAAAATATGGGAGCGTGAAACAATGGTATCCGAAAACAAGAGAACCCGAATTCTTACCCGAAACTCTAAACACATTTATGTTCAGATACCTAAAATTGAAACAATTTAAACGTTTGTTTTCAACAGTATAGGGTACATATTCCCACCCCTTCACATTCCGTTCACGCGACCATCACGGCAATAGCGGGTCAAGACACATCAGCGCGAAATACCGTGATTGGTTTTGTGTTTTTACCTGAGGCTCAGCATTGTCCATTTAGGAGTTACCGAAACTAACCAACTACAAACTGAATGAAGGAATACATAATGAAACGCACTATCGTAACAGCCATCACAGCAGCAACACTAACACTTGGCGTAGCGGCTACTACTGTTAACGCAATGGGTCAGGAACTGAACATGCTGACCGGGGCAATTTATAATGAGCTGAATTCACTGGGCCTGCCTACAGACAAAATTGGTGATCTGACTTTGGGGGAAATTGTCCAGATCCAAGCATACCTGAACGACGAATCCGGCATGGGCCGCACACAGGGTATCAAGAAAATTCTCGACGATCACTAATCTATTATGTTAGCCAGTGTAAGTGATAGCAGCGCGCCATCCTCGCAAAGGGGTGGCGCGTTTTTTCCTGTCAAATGAACAGATACATTTTCGCGGGCGCCCGAAAAAATTAGCACTGAGTTGCGTGAGAATCTGGCAGGGGTTGGGGGACTCGAACCCACGACCCTCGGTTTTGGAGACCGATGCTCTACCAACTGAGCTAAACCCCTGCGGACCGGGGTTGGCAATAACGCCAAATCTTCGGGCTTGCAAGACATCCCTTAGTGTTTCACCGCTGTTAATGGGGTCGTCGCGTAACCAGATCGCCTTGATCCGGAACAACAGGTTCAAAACTTGCCGGGTGCACCTATAGAACACCGTCTTAGGTAAGGTTGGCACCAGGACAATTCAGGTGATTTACTAGGTGTTTCTGGAATCGGCACCAACGCCAACGATGTAGCCACCCGCACAGGTCGCAAAGCGCATCTGTTCTTCTGGGGCTCCATCAATCACGTCATGTGTCTGAAACTCTCCAAAAGTCTTGGTGATTGCCGCTGCCAGCATCCATTGTTCCGTGATCAACGTATCCGTTTGTACCGGTGATAACGTACGGTTTTATGCGCTCAACTTTGCAATTTTCAGGTTTGTCGTACTTTATATTTTTCGCACTGCAACTGGCTAGGTTCTACACCGAGCGCAGGCCATTGGCGTTGCTCAAAATAATCAAAGTCTTCAAAAATCCTCGTCGGGCACTTCTTCTGGTAACGGCGGCAAGCCAAACCATTCCGGGTTTTCCAACAACCAGTCCTGAACCGCTTTTGCTGCGTTATCAGACAGTTTGACCATTTGTTGTCGTTTGTTCTGGGTTAACCCCGAGGAAACCAGCGTTTCCCCTGAGATACCTTCAAATATCGTCAGTTGCTTGGCCTCTTCGTTAAGTTTGGCAGCTTCTGCGTCATCCCAGATCGTTGCTGTGATGATCAGGAATGATTTTGGTGTGAAAACCAGTGGAACACCCGGCAGCGCCAGTGCGTAGGCATCAATACTGATGCCGAAATTATAAATTTTTGCACCTTCGTAAACATCAAAACGTCGCGCTATCCCGGCTGTTAGTTCTTCCTGCCATTTATCATCTGATGCTTTGCGCGAAAACGGGCCGATCTGGGGTTCATTCACCACAACAATATTGTGCCCAAGTACAAAATCACCCATCGGAACGGTCGGTTCATCCACATCTGCGGGTACCGAACAGGCTGCCAGAACAGCAAGTGAAATCAGCAATAAAAAACGAACAATGGCTGCGTGAATGTTTAACATGATTACCCCGTTGCTATTTCGCCAGACTTAGCCCAGCAACCAAGGCAAGGCAAACAAGCAAACCCTACCGACATATCTGGCGCAAGGCCTGCCAGTCTTCTTCCATCAGCGAAGGCCGGGCTGAGGTGGTCATTGAATCTGCTGCCCTGTTGGCGGCAGCGATCCGATCACCAAGACTTGGATGAGACAAAAAATGCGCTACGATTCCTTCGGCATCGCCATATTTCGCGCGTAGCCGTTCAAACATCGTACCCAGCGCTGACGGCGGAATTCCCGCTTCTGCAAGTGTTCTGTGTGCGAAAACGTCTGCGCCCGCTTCCGCTTCGCGATTGTAAGTTGCATCAATCAGGCGTTCGACCATGAACAAAACTGCTGCACCCCCTGCAAAATCGCCAAATACCAACCCCAGCACACCAATCGACCCTGCAGAGCGCAATGCCCCGCGTGTCGGATCACGGTTCACAACATGACCAATTTCATGGGCAAAAACCGCCGCAACTTCGTCCGCAGATTCCGCAGCTTCGATCAGACCACGGAAAATCACTATATGTCCGCCGGGCAGCGCGAAGGCGTTGACCAGATCATGATCCAGCACGTGAACCGAGATTGGGTAGGGCAAATCAGTTTGTTCTTCCAATCGAGCCTGCATTCGCCCCAACGCGATCATGCCGCGGGGGTTTTCACAAATTCGCACGGGATCAAGTTCATTTTCTGACAGCGCGGCGCGGACCTGTTCAAAGGTGGTATCCCCCAGCGCAGTCTCACCTTCCAACGGCAGATATTCAGCTAGTTGATCCGCCATCACCGGAATAAGCACACCGATGATCAGCGCGACAGAAGCGATGGCTGCAACTGACCAGATCAACAATCGTCCTTTGCCTTTGGCTGGTGGGCGCTTCTTTAGGTTGGGGCATCTGGCCAGTAACAATCTTTGGGTTTCAGCATCAGAAACCATCAGCCGCGAAACCGGATCACTTTTTAGCGCCAGCACCAGAACCGAGCGATCCGCCTGATCCGGTACCAATCGTATCTCAGTAAGCAACCACTGGGTTGAAGGGCGTTCAGGTGGAACTAATCGCAGAACCGGGCCGTCGGCATGTTCTTCGATGGCGACCTCTACACACTGAACTGTTGCAAATTCTCCGTCCAGAAAATCTGCGTAAGAAGAAAAGGCGCGTGCCACCGCCCCCACATGGATGATGGTTGACGGGTTCATATGGCAGCACCCACATCCAGTGCTTCTGCAAACCCTTCGGCTTCGGTAAATTCATCGCGGGCGCGTTGGCCGATTGATGCAAAGCCCGAAGCGCCAGTGATTTCAAGCGTTTCTGAATAATGTCTGGCCAAAGGAAGCGTGACAAACACCTGACGCAACACCCCCCACCCCAGAAAAATGGAAAAGTATAAAACTGCCGCCAATACTGTACTTGCCCAGAATGGTAGATCAGGCCCAAAATTCAGCAACTCAATGTCAAAATCACCCAAGCCAAAAGTGCTGGTTATTAACGCAATTGCCACCCCAAAAATTATACCCATCAACAGCATCAGTCCAAGACAAACCAGTGCGTATCCAAAGCAGTAGATCCTAACCACCCGCCAAGGTCGTGGCCGGGCTACAAAACCAATTGACCCAAGCGATTTTGTATTTGTTAGCTTGCGAAAACTGTGAACATTGTAATGGGCAAGGCCGTAGCTGGAAATGGTGATGCCAAATCCAGCAGCAACCAAAACGGCTGTGATGTTTTCCTGAAAAGCAAAAACAGCCGCCATGGCGATTATAATCATACCGGTCAGGAAAGGCAGATACGGACGATAGAGCATCTTCCAGTTTCCACCCTGTTCAAAGCTCTCAGTTCCAAAAAATGTTCGGTCGGTCCGGTATTTTTCCAGCCAGAATGTCATTCGCGGCCATAACAGGCCAACACTGCAAATCGTGATCAGCCAATGCACGATTGCGCGCCATGAATAACCCCAGGCACCCTGTTCCAGGCCAAAGCGCAAACCACGCCAGCGGGTTCGCGCCAGGATATATCGGCGTGCACGATAGCGCGCAAAAAACAGAATTGGGATGACACCAATGAAGGATAAAACATAGGCTACAAAATTACCCTGAAATAGCGAAAATGAAAGGAACATCAGGATTAGATTCACGATCCCGATATAAAATGCCAGAAACGCCACCGCGATCAGAAACCCCAGCAGTTTTTCAAGTGGTTGCCCAACATACTCAAGCGGTTGGCCACCGGGGCGGATCGCAGACCAGTAGTACCGGCGCAGGCGCGTTTTCATCCAAAATCGATAAAACCCTAAGGTCACTACTGTTAATAGGCTTGTCCATGTAGCAAGGCGAAACAGGCGCCCCTTACTGCCGGCATAATCGGTCTGAAGGTCACTAAGTGCCATTCAGGAAAATCTGTTGTTTCGCGGGAACCCATAGGGGGGGCGTTTGCCTGCCCCGGCTCGTTTTCCAAGCCACTCCGTCATGTCAGGTTCATGGCGCGTCTTGCCGCCCCCCATCGACCAGCTAAGCCCCTCGGCCCAGTCAAATGTGGTAATATCTGACAACCCGCCGTCCAGATCTAATGCACCCTGCGCGCCCCGAAAGGTTTTGTATTTCTGTATTCGAACACCCTTGCCCCGGCCCATTTGCGGCAATTCAGAAACGGGAAACACCAGAAATTTACCATTTTCGCTGATCACGGCAACGGTATCACCGATCACCCGAACACAGATCTTCGCCACTGCGGGTAATTTGGTATTCAGCACCTGCTTGCCGTTTCGCGTCTGCGCAATCACGTCTGATTCTGGCACTACGAACCCGTCACCAGCAGAAGAGGCCACCAGCAATTTACGATCGGCTTTGTGAATGAACAAATCAACAATGTCACTTTCGTTTGGCAGGTCTACCATCAGGCGAACAGGTTCGCCCATCCCGCGACCGCCCGGCAGGTTCACAGCCGAGATCGTGTAAAACCGCCCATTGGTGCCGAATAGCAGGATTTTGTCTGTGGTTTCCGCGTGAAACACAAACCGCCCTTCGTCACCGTCTTTGAACTTCAGGTCCTGCACCAGATCGATATGGCCCTTCATCGCCCTGATCCAACCCATTTTGGAACAGACAACAGTGATGGGTTCGCGTTCGATCATTGCTTCTATTGGAACGTCTTCTGTTTCGGCCGCTTGTGCAAATATCGTGCGCCGCGCCCCACCCAGATAATCTTTACCAAAGGTTTTTCGGGTTTCACGCAACTGTTCGCTGATCCGCACCCATTGCAAAGCCTCATTTTCCAAAAGGTCCTCCAACCCGGCGCGTTCCAACATCAGATCGTCGCGTTCACGCAGCAGTTCCAGTTCTTCCAGACGGCGCAAAGATCGCAGGCGCATGTTCAGAATCGCTTCGGCCTGAATTTCGCTGAGCGACGGTTCTTCGTCCGTTCGGGCAACAGTTTCGCGCCCCAGCAGCGGTGAAACATAATCTTTCTCGGACGTGGCTCTGATATGGGGTACCGACCAGTCCTCATACATCAGCGCAATCTTGGGTTCGTTATCGTAACGGATAATATCGATCACCCGATCAAGATTGAGAAAGGCGATGATAAAGCCTTCCAGAACTTCCAGCCGGTGATCAATCTTTTCCAGACGAAACTGCGAACGGCGCAACAGCACGTCACGGCGGTGATCCAGAAAGGCACGAAGCACCTCTTTCAGACTGCACACCTTTGGTGTCAGACCATCAATCAGAACATTCATGTTCAGGCTGAACCGCACTTCAAGATCAGAATTGCGAAAGATCATGCCCATCAAAACATCTGCATCGACATTTTTGGATCGTGGTTCCAGAACCAAACGAATATCATCTGCAGATTCGTCGCGAACATCGGCCAGAATGGGGATTTTCTTGGCCTGAATAACCTCGGCAATCTTTTCAATAAGCTTGGATTTCTGAACCTGATAAGGAATTTCCGTGACAACGATCTGCCACTGCCCCCGGCCCAGTTCTTCGATATTCCACTTGGCGCGTAACCGGAATGATCCACGCCCGGTTCTGTATGTTTCCAAAATACTTTCGTGCGCTTCCACGATCACCCCACCGGTAGGGAAATCAGGGCCCGGAATGTAATCTACCAGCGTTTCATCACGGGCATTAGGGGCCTTGATCAAATGCAGACATGCATCACAAAGTTCGCTAATATTGTGTGGTGGGATGTTGGTCGCCATGCCCACGGCAATACCGCTGGAACCATTTGCCAGAAGGTTCGGAAAACTTGCTGGCAACACCACCGGTTCACTTAGCGTGCCATCGTAGTTTTCGCGAAAATCGACTGCGTCTTCGTTAAGCCCTTCAAGCAGCGCTTCGGCCGCCGGGGTCATCCGTGCTTCGGTATACCTTGCTGCTGCCGGATTATCCCCATCGATATTACCAAAGTTACCCTGCCCGTCGACCAGCGGATAGCGCACGTTGAAATCCTGCGCCAACCGCGCCATTGCATCATAAATCGCCGCATCCCCATGCGGATGATAGTTGCCCATCACATCGCCGCTGATCTTCGCGGATTTGCGGAATCCACCACCCGACGCAAGCCGCAATTCGCGCATCGCATAAAGAATGCGCCGATGAACCGGCTTTAAGCCATCCCGCGCATCCGGTAGCGCGCGATGCATGATCGTAGACAAAGCATATGTCAGATAGCGTTCACCTAGTGCGCGGCGCAGTGGCTCTGACACTTGCTGAGGGCTTATATTGGGGTCATCAGTAACAGTGTTCATAGATGATGTGATAGTCGCGCTGCGCGGCAGGGGCAAGAAACCTTGGGGGAGAAAATTGAATTCTTTCACCTCAATAATTACACTAATATGGTGTAAACCGCATTCCACCTGAATTTGGCGAAAGCAACCCGGCATGTTTCGAATGATTGCTCTTTTATTGGCGGCCCTGGGTGCGCTGATGTATTATGCCGATGAAATACCTGAGCTTGGCGAACACAAAGCTGCTGCGCCTCTGGCCTTGCAAGATCCGCCCGAAATTCATGCTGTCGCCCCGGAACCCGTTCCGGAGAATCCGATCATTAGCGAAACTGAATCAATACCGGTACCGCCTGTTTTTACCGCCGCTACGACATTCAGGCAGCCAACCGAAGACAAGCCCGGATACGTTCCGTTTCTGCGGCCCGCTATTGTAAATTCAGACGGATCGATCGTCGACCCAGCGACAGCCCCGGTCGAACAGTTCACAGAAGCAACGACAATCCCGGATCTGCAATCTGAACCCGGGATTGAAGTTCGCTATGTAACGGCACAAAGTGTGAATGTGCGCGAAGGGCCATCAACTGGCCACCCGGTGTTGGGCCGGGTAATTTTCGCTGAAGCTGTGCAGATACTTTCTGATCCAACCAAAGATTGGGTACTGATCAGAATTGAAGGCGACGGTATCGAGGGCTTTATGGCTTCACGGTTCCTGCATCCTGAAAATCCTCAAGGTTGACCATACTGATTGAGGTATTCGCGAAATAAGCCTATCGAATGCAAAACCGCGAACAAGGCAGTTCATGACCCAAAAATCTATTCTTATCACCGGGTGTTCTTCGGGCATCGGTTATGACGCGTCGCAGGAAATGGCCGCGCGCGGGTGGCGGGTATTTGCGACCTGCCGCAAAGAAGAAGATTGTGCGCGATTGCGCCGCGAAGGTTTGGACAGCTTTCAGCTGGATTACGAAGATGAGGCTTCGATCGAGTCAGCGCTTGATCAGGTGCTTTCCCTAACCGGTGGCACATTGGACGCGTTATTTAACAACGGCGCTTATGCCATTCCCGGACCGGTCGAAGACCTGCCACGCGATGCGTTGCGCGCCATTTTTGAGGCAAATCTTTTTGGCCAGTTTGACCTGACAAACCGCGTGATCCGTGTGATGCGTGCGCAAGGGCACGGGCGCATCGTTTTCTGTTCGTCGGTGTTGGGCTTTATCGGGATGCGGTGGCGCGGTGCCTACAATGCAACAAAGTTCGCCATGGAAGGGCTGGCCGATACGCTACGACTTGAAATGCGGGACACCAATATTGAAATTTCTCTGATTGAACCGGGCCCCATCGGCACAAAATTCCGCAACAATGCGATCCTGCAGTTTGAAAAGTGGATTGATTGGGAAAAATCAGCGCGGCGTGAACAATATAAGACATCGCTTCTGAAAGAACTCTATAACGGCAGCGGATCCGGCCCTTTTGAACTGCCCTCGTCTGCCGTCACCAAAAAGCTGATCCATGCAGTTGAAGCGCGGCGACCTAAACCGCGATATTTTGTAACAACACCGACCTATATTATGGGCGCATTCAAGCGTATATTACCAACAAGAGCATTGGACTGGATTTTATTACGCGGCTAGTCGTGGAATTGACCGTTCACATTCTCGACCAAGCAACGACTTCAATCTTGCACGACAAAAGGAAATTCAAAATGATGAAGGATCCGCTGTTTATCGCTCTGGCTATGGCTGTTCTGGTTGTTGTCGTGATTCTGATGCTTGGGATTGGCGGATTTGCCAAAGATGCGGAATTCAGGCGCAAACATTCCAACCGTCTGATGCGGTATAGGATTTATGCACAAGCTGTTGCGGTTGTACTAATACTGGTCTTTGTTTTTGTGCGCCGGATGGGGGGCTAAACAATGGTTGTCCTGAATAAGATTTACACCCGCACAGGCGACACTGGTGATACCGCCCTTGGCAACGGTGTGCGTGTCGCCAAACACTCAACACGGGTAACCACTTACGGTACTGTAGATGAAGTGAATTCAACGGTTGGCCTAGCGCGTCTGCACGCAAAAGGTGAAGTGGATCAGCGTCTTGCCGCAATCCAGAACGATCTGTTTGATCTGGGTGCGGATATGTGCCGCCCTGATATGGAAAAGGATGCAAGCGCCGAATATCCACCCTTGCGAATGTCCGACGTTCAGGTTGATCGTCTTGAGGGTGAAATTGACGTAATGAACGACACGCTTGAACCACTGCGATCCTTCATTCTGCCCGGTGGGTCAGCACTGGCCGCGCATTTGCACGTTTGTCGCACCGTATCACGCCGCGCTGAACGGCTGGCCGTGGAACTCGCGGCGCAAGAAACCGTAAACACATCGGCAATCAAGTACCTAAATCGCCTGTCGGACTGGTTTTTCGTTGCGGCGCGAATCGCCAATGACGATGGGCGCTCAGACGTGCTATGGGTTCCCGGAGCGAACCGTTAATCGGCCAATGGCCGCTTGCAATCCAATTACATTTTTTGCAATTCAGCGAAACACGACGCCGCAACCCTTTGCCGCGTCGATTTTGCCCTGTTTTCCCGCGCTATGACCCGCTAACACACGTTTAAGAACTTGGACTGGCCCCAAACGGGCTGTTAAAATACGGAGAATACGCTGATGAAGGTGCTGGTACCTGTCAAACGTGTGATCGACTATAACGTAAAAGTTCGCGTAAAAGCGGATGGTTCCGGTGTCGATCTCGCCAATGTAAAAATGTCGATGAATCCATTTGACGAAATTGCCGTCGAAGAAGCTATCCGCCTGCGAGAAGCTGGAAAAGCAGAAGAAATCATCGCTGTTTCCATAGGGGCACAGAAATCTCAGGAAACGCTGCGCACAGCTTTGGCTATGGGTGCGGACCGGGCGATTTTGGTTGTAGCTACGGACGACGTACATAACGACATTGAACCCTTGTCCGTTGCTAAAATTCTGAAAGCTGTTGTTGACGAAGAACAGCCAGGGCTGGTGCTGGCTGGCAAACAGGCTATCGACAACGACATGAATGCAACCGGGCAGATGTTGTCGGCATTGTTGGGCTGGTCGCAAGGTACGTTTGCATCGCACCTGGATGTAGAAGGTGACAACGCTGTTGTGACCCGCGAAGTTGATGGGGGCCTTCAGACGATAAAGGTTAAGATGCCAACAATCGTAACGGTTGATCTACGCCTGAACGAACCTCGCTACGCTTCTTTGCCCAACATCATGAAGGCAAAACGAAAACCGCTGGATGAAAAGACCCCAGCCGATTACGGCGTAGATGTTACGCCACGCCTTCAAATTGTCTCGACGACTGAACCTGATAGCCGAAAAGCAGGGGAAATCGTTGGTTCGGTTGATGAACTGGTAGAAAAACTTAAAGAAGTGGGGGCGATATAATGGCTGTTCTTCTTCTCGCGGAAGTAAACGACGGTGAACTGTTTCTGGATGCAACGGCCAAAGCAGTTGCGGCGGTGCAAAGCCTTGGGGATGTGACCGCGCTTTGTGTCGGCGCAACCTGTAGTGCCGCGGCCCAGGCCGCCACAAAGATTGACGGCGTCACCAATGTTCTGTGTGCTGAACACGACCTTTACGGCCACCGGCTGGCAGAACCGGTCGCCGCACTGATGGCATCACTGGCGGCTGATTATGATCACATCGTCGCCCCTGCCACCACAGACGCAAAAAATATCATGCCAAGGGTTGCTGCCCTGCTGGATGTGATGGTGATTTCAGATGTATCGGGCATTGTTGATGGCGACACGTTTGAACGCCCGATCTATGCCGGAAACGCCGTTCAGACTGTAAAATCCAGCGACTCCAAAAAGGTTGTAACCATCCGCACATCAACCTTCGATGCCGCCGGTGAAGGCGGGTCAGCTTCGGTTGAAAACATCGATGCCGCTGCCAATCCCGATTTGTCACAATGGGTCGAAGACAAGGGTGCCACATCTGATCGCCCGGAACTGACGTCGGCCGGGGTTGTGGTTTCTGGTGGGCGTGGTGTTGGATCAGAAGAAGATTTCGCCCTGATTGAAAAGCTGGCAGACAAACTGGGTGCTGCTGTTGGTGCATCCCGCGCCGCCGTCGATTCAGGATACGCGCCAAATGACTGGCAGGTTGGTCAGACCGGCAAAGTTGTTGCCCCAGATCTTTATGTTGCTGTCGGCATATCCGGTGCGATCCAGCATCTGGCCGGCATGAAAGACAGCAAAATCATCGTCGCCATCAATAAAGACGAAGAAGCACCAATATTTCAGGTCGCTGATTACGGGCTTGTGGCTGATCTGTTCAGCGCAGTGCCGGATCTTATAGAAAAGCTCTGATTCAGCCCCAGATCACTTTTGCGGCCCGCCTCATCTGGCGGGCCGTTTTCGATTTACACGCGTCGCATTTGGTCGCGTGAATGCAGATCCGGGCCAATCACTTTAGACCAACAATTGGATCGCGGCCTGCAATTGCTGCGCCGCTGCCTGGTGCACGATTGGTCCCAACGTTTCTGCTGCAGCCGGTTCTTCCAGCGGTGTATAGATCATGCGTTCATATCCAGCGGCCTGTTCTTCTGGAGTTGCAATAACTTCGACATATCCCGCGATCTGGTTTTGCAGATTATCAAGCAACTGCCGGTCCACAAACATCGGATCATGGCCAAGCGGTGCTTCCTTTTGGTTTTCACCCGGCGCATGATCCGCAATCCATAGCAAAACAACCTTGCCCGAAATACGCGACAGTACAGTTTTCATCCGGTCAATCCACGTTTCTTTTAGTGCCCGTTGAACAAGATCAAATCGTTCCGGCGATTTTGTTTTTAGCGCGGATAGCAAATGACCTGTGAAATGATATTCTGTAAAATCCACATTCGGATAGTTCGTTACAAGCAAGTTAGTGGCGCTGAGGAACCGGTCATTTCGGCGTGGATGCACTGAATAGTATCGGTTCGACATGTTTTGCGCCCCGGTTACCTGAATAATAGTCACCATTGCCTTCCGGCAAATATCGATGACATCCTCATCGTTCACAAATGCGTCCGTTCCAGCATTGACGCAGCCAAGATTTGCAACAGGGATTTCCAGCAACTGTTCCACCATTTGCGGAAACGGTGTTTCAACAAACTTGCCATAAGTTTCAGACCCGCCGATTACCGCGATATATGGTTTGTTCAGCTTTTTGCGCGGCCCCCTGAACAGAAGTTTTGATTTTCCATATCGGCATGGATAATAATTGAGGGCGTTTTCGCCCAAGTCTTCACAAGCCATGTTTCACCCACTCATTTTTGTTCACCCAGGGCCAAGATTCGCAAAGACTGGTTTCGAAATGGATAAACCCCAAAGTTGAAATGAATTTTAAACGCCGTTGCACCTTGCACGCAGGTTTAGCCGGGGCATATGGTCCCCCAGCACCTGAAAGGAATTAGCATGGATATAAACCGGGTTGGGATTGTTGGCGCAGGCCAGATGGGCAACGGTATTGCCCATGTTTTTGCGTTGGCCGGTTATGACGTGTTGATGAATGACTTAAATCAGGACAGCCTGAATGCAGCAATGAGCCTGATAGAAAGTAACCTTGTACGTCAAGCCTCACGCGGGAAAATTTCAGATGAAGATATGGCCAACGCGTTGGCACGTATTAATACAACACTAACACTAAGCGATATTGGAAAGACCGATCTGATTATCGAAGCCGCAACCGAACGAGAAACCGTAAAAGTAGCAATATTTGAAGATTTGCTTCCTCATCTGTTACCCCACACCATCCTAACATCAAACACCTCATCAATTTCGATCACCCGATTGGCGTCGCGCACTGATCGGCCGGAAAAATTTATGGGTTTCCATTTCATGAATCCGGTGCCGATTATGCAACTGGTCGAACTGATCCGTGGTATCGCGACCGATGAACCAACATACAAAGCCTGCTTACAGGTGGTTGAAAGACTGGGAAAAACCGCTGCGAGTGCCGAAGATTTCCCCGGCTTCATTGTCAACCGGATCCTGATGCCGATGATCAACGAAGCTGTTTACACCCTCTATGAAGGTGTTGGCAGCGTCAAATCAATCGACGAATCTCTGCGACTTGGGGCGAACCATCCAATGGGGCCACTTGCCCTGGCAGATTTCATTGGGCTGGATACTTGTCTTGCCATCATGAACGTCCTGCATGACGGACTGGCGGATACCAAGTATCGTCCGTGCCCATTGCTAACCAAATACGTTGAAGCGGGCTGGTTGGGGCAAAAATCCAAGCGCGGATTTTATGACTATCGTGGCGAAACACCCGTGCCGACACGCTAGGATCAGCTTTTTTTCAACGCCAGCGTATGATCGCGCAACCACTCCATAAATCCACGGGGGTTTGACGACCATTTTTTCAGCGATTCCGGATCAATTGTTGGCCCGACCACTGGCGACTGCGGTTTGTTTAGAGAATGCACGACTTCGTGCAAAAGTAATCCCTGGCGCATCGTCGCCGAAATCAGATTTGCGATCTGGTAAAACCGGGAATTCTGCCCCGGAAAGAATATTGGTAAAACGCGCGCACCCGAACGCTGTATCATTTTCGCAGTGAACGGGTTCCATTCACTTTCTATCGCAGGACCAAAAAGAGTTTTGGATGCCGCAACTTCGCCAGCCGGAAACAGTATAATGACACCACCGTTTTTCAGGTGATCCATAGCTTTCTTGCGCATGGCCAGACTTTCGGCGAACGAATTTTCTTCGTGCGGGAATGGCACTGGCAGCATGAACTTGCTGATTTCTTTCACGCCGGACAAAAGTGAGCGTGTCAGAATAAGAAAATCTTCGCGCTTACGTGCAATCAGTTCGGCCATAACCATGCCGTCGACCATCCCATGGGGATGATTGGCCACCACTATCAGCGCCCCTGTTACGGGAATGTTTTCAACCTGCTCGGCCGGGGTCTGCAGCTCAATCCCCATTTCTCTAAGCGCTTGCGACCAGAATTCCAGACCTTCCTTCACACCCGCCTTTTCAAACCTGCGGATACGCCGCAACAACGTGACCTTGCCGGTCATCCATTCCATCGCACGGATCGCCAAAATTTTCTTGGGGTCGGTAAACGTCGCTGCATATGACAATTTGCGTTTGTCATACGGCACATATTTCTGTGCGCTAGGCTGATCTGGCAGCGATGTATTCTGAGTACTTTCTACCACAGTGCTCCGGTCATTAATGGTAGGGCGATCATGCACCCGTTAAAATTCTTCGCCGAACTTGTCAGCGACCAGCGCCTCCAGTGCATCCGCCAGTTTGGCTGCCTCCGTGCCGCTGGTTTCAACCTCAATACTGGTTCCTTTGGAAGCTGCCAACATCAAAAGCCCCATTATACTATCACCAGAGGCATTCAACCCGTCCTTGGATACATCAGCCTGGGCATCATGCGCTTCAACAATTTCTACCAGTCGAGCGGAAGCACGTGCGTGCAGCCCTTTTTCGTTTACGATCTTCATTGTTCGGCAGGTATTATTGGTCATATATCCGGATCTATGTTGTCGGAGGCGTCGAAACTGTCTATATACTTTCGCCCGGCAGTTGTAGCAAAGGCTACCGCATCAGGCACAGACAAATGGCGGGATTTCGCAAGTTTTATCAGCATCGGCAAATTCGCGCCGTACATGATACGACGATTTTTCAGACTGCACGCTAGAAGTGACAGGTTTGAAGGCGATCCGCCAAACATGTCAGTCACGACTATTACCCCGTTTCCGCTGTCAACACTGTTCGCCGCTGCACAAATTTCTGATTGCTTTAGGTCCCGGTCATGATCGGCCTCAATTGAAATTGCCCGAATCCCAGATTGTTTGCCGACAACGTGTTCGACAGCAGCCAGATATTCCCTGGCCAGTCCACCATGCGCGACGATCACAATACCGATCACGCTCAATCCCCATTTTTACCACCAGACGATGCCGCACTGCTTTGGCGCCGTTCCAGTTCTCGATGTCTTTTAGACACCTGCCAACCGGATGCTGCAAGTGCATTCGCCAGTTTTTCCGTCAGGGCAACCGATCTGTGTTGCCCTCCGGTACACCCAAATGCAATCGACAGGTGGGATTTACCTTCTTCTGTATAGGCAGGCAGCAATAATTCCACCAAATCCTGAACTTTTTCGAAAAACTGATCAAATCTGGCATCGCGCTGAACATATGCTGCTACATCTGCATCTGTTCCGTTCAGGGCACGCAATTTGGTATCCCAATAGGGATTACGCAGAAACCGGCAATCAAGAATCATGTCCACGCCGCGCGGGATGCCCCGCTTATAGGAAAATGACTGTACAGATACGGCCAGGCGCTGCGTAGATTTCTTATCAAACCAGTGTTCGATTTCAGCCCTTAAATTATGGGGTGTTAAGTTCGACGTATCGATCAGTGTATCTGCTCTGTCGCGCACCGGGGCTAACAGATCAAGCTCCCGCTCAATCCCCTGAATTGGCGATTCCACTGGTGCAAGCGGGTGTCGGCGACGGGTTTCAGAATACCGCCGTACAAGCACGTCTGAATTGCAATCCAGATACAACAATTCAACATCCAAAACCGGGTCTTGCGACAACGTATCAATCAACCCAATCAGCGCATTGGTGGAAAAATCCCGGTTGCGCACATCAATGCCCAATGCCATCGGGCGCCCAAGCGGGGGGCCATCCAGCAGGCGTGGCAGCAAGGTAAGGGGCAAATTATCGATCGCCTCAAACCCGATATCTTCCAGTGCATTTACGGCAGTAGACCGCCCCGCCCCGGACGGGCCAGTTACCAGCACGATACGGTGGCTGGTGTTGTGTGAATGGTTTTGGTTCATCACTTCGGTATCGCCTGGCACTATGCGATCCTTCCACCCTTTAAGTATTGCAAAACTGCAGCTGGAAACTGGTCATGCGCTGTATTGTAAAGCAAGGGTAAACTTTGCCCACACAGCGTTTCGGTGCGAAATTCAGGCAATCTGTCCTTTTCCAGTTTACCCAGATCAACCACCAGCCGAATGACCGCGCGAGAAATCGTTTCTGCCGTCAGAACACCAACACCCCGGGCTTCAATCTTGCCACGTATTTCCAACGGACAACTAGCGATCAGCTGATCCTCATGATTGAACAATTCGGTCCGGTCATCAGCAACTAAAACCCCGCCCCGCGCCATCATTTCTAGTGCGAACGACGATTTCCCTGACCCTGAAGGGCCAAGAATCAGCACAGCATTACCTTTAACCGCTACGCAACTTGCATGAAAAATTTCGCGCTTCACGCTACTGACAGCCCCTTATGAAAAGTAATCCGTTCTGATCAGAACTTACCCAACGGCCAACCGTCTTGTTTGAATGTTCGCATCCGGCGGCCCGGCGATCAATGGTACAGTTACACCGGCAATCCGACGACAAAGCGTGCACCCAACGGTTCAGAGGTGATATCCGCGTCCGTCGGGCGAATATTTTCTGCCCAGATAACGCCACCATGCGCCTCAACAATCTGTTTGGAAATCGCCAGCCCAAGGCCCGAATTATTCCCAAACTGGTTGGGGGGTCGTTCTGAATAGAAGCGGTTGAATATCTTTGTAAGCGCCTGTTCAGGGATGCCCGGACCAGTATCTTCAACCACAACCAACACACGGTTTTCGCGCTTGCGCGCCCAGACCCGTATCGCATCTCCATCTTCACAGAACGATATTGCATTGGTGATCAGGTTCACAAAGACCTGCGCCAATCGTGCCTCAAGTCCTTGAATACGGATTGGAGAGTTTGGCAGATCGCCTATGAATTCCACACCTTTTTGGGATGCTTCCTTGCCCAGATAATCTGTCAAATTGCCAAGCATGTGGACAAGGTCGAATGTTTCTTCTTCTTCTTTAACCAGCTCGCTATCCAGCCGAGATGCGTTGGAAATATCGCTGACCAGCCGATCCAGACGCCTGACATCATGCTCGATCACATTCAGCAACTGACCGCGCTGATCGTCCCGTTTTGCAAGGCGCATCGTTCCCACCGCAGAGCGAAGTGAAGCCAACGGGTTCTTAATTTCGTGTGCCACGTCAGCGGCGAACTGTTCATTCGCATCGATCCGATCGTAAAGCGCCGTTACCATCCCGCGCAGCGCACCGGACAATCGCCCGATCTCATCCGGGCGACCGGACAAATCCGGGATGCGAATGCGGCCAGGATTAAATTTTCTGGAATTCTTGTCGCGCCCAATCTCGGCTGCCGCTGCCAGATCAGACAACGGGTTGGCAATAGTTGATGCCAAAACAAGACTAAGTCCAATGGAAACAAGGATCGCAATAACAAACATCTGTAAAACCTGTTCGCGTTCATTGCGGACAAGATCATCAATTTCACCGGTGGCACTTGTCAGGGCAACCACACCGATAGTTCGTTTGTTCTGTGATATTGGCGTTGAAACCGCAAATACCGTGCTGCCGCCATTATCACGTTCGGTGCTGACTTGCGTAACCCCACCAAGGGTCGCGTGAATGAGGGCACGTGCCTGGTTTTCTGCATCATTATCAACTCTGGATGGTGCTTCTGGTGCAAGAAGTTTCGATATACCTTCCCAAACGGAATTCAGGAAACCGGTGATAAAGGGTCGGCGTTTGTCGGCTTCCAGCCCTTCGACTGACGACAAGTGTACTCTTTCAATCCCAACGGTTGTGGCAATCAGCGTTTCATTTGGATCAAACACAAAAATTTCGATACCAGTGGGTAGATTAAGACCAGCCAAAGTATCCACAGCATCGATTCCGTCACCCGAAGCAAGGTTCACTGGCGCTCCTTCGGGCAGTTGTGCCTCAAACACACCGGCGATCAGTTCTGCCTCGATCACCAGACCACGTTCGCGTTGAAACAACAGGCTGTCACGAAACGGGTTCAGATACAGAACACCTGCAACCAGAATTATCAGCGCCAACAGGTTAAAAGTAACGATTTTACGCGCCAGAGGAGAACGGTTGATAGATATCAGCCCGCGACGTTCGCGTTTTGCTCGCAACTCAAAATCTGTCGTAGTATTGGGTGCAACCCAGTCGTCACCCAATACAACCTCAGTGTTTTTTGCTGGCTTTGATTCCCGCACGTCTATCCTCGACGCGAGCGTCATTATTCTTCGTTGTATCTATAACCGATACCGTACAATGTTTCGATCGCTGTAAAGTCATCATCTACTGTACGCATCTTTTTGCGCAGACGTTTGATGTGACTGTCAATCGTCCGGTCATCCACATAGACCTGATCATCATATGCTACATCCATTAACTGATCGCGGCTTTTGACAAATCCGGGGCGCTGAGCAAGTGCTTGCAACAAAAGGAACTCAGTAACTGTCAGCGAAACGTCCCGGCCTTTCCAGCTAACAGAATGACGTAAGGGATCCATGCTCAGATCGCCACGTACAATAACCTTATTTTCTTCGCCATCCGGCGTTACGCCAGTTTCAATCGCTTCTTGCCGGCGCAACAGCGCGCGAATGCGTTCAACCAGCAGACGCTGTGAAAATGGTTTCTTAACGTAATCATCCGCCCCCATCCTTAGGCCAAGAACTTCGTCAATTTCATCATCTTTGGAGGTCAGAAAAATTACAGGCATCGCCGTTTTCTGGCGCACCCGCTGTAACAAATCCATACCATCCATGCGGGGCATTTTAATGTCAAACACCGCCATATCCGGCAGGCGTTTATTAAACGCATCCAGCGCCGCCTGGCCATCATTGAATGTTTCCACCTCAAAACCTTCAGCTTCAAGGGTCATCGCGACAGACGTCAGGATATTCCTGTCGTCGTCGACTAACGCAATCCTAGACATGTTTGGATCCTTCGTATTGCTCTGTTGCCTATTATTTTTTGGCTATAATCCCGGTTTCGCCGTTAAGAATCAACAGATAACTGCGAATCATTCAGTACTTGGGGGCCATTCACACCCGAAAATGGGTAATGAATGACTAAATTGTCCCACATTTGGCGAATCGTTTCCAAAGTCCGGCCATGGTTACGCTAACATCCCTCTGGTTGCGCTAACTGTGCGGTTCTGCCCTGTATTTGTGAAATAACCCCATGTTATAGGCAAGTTAGCGGCCAGGGCACTGTTCTGGCCGCCAGAAATCGGCCCCTTGGGCTTACAGGCAAACACCACGTGACGCTGCAGTTGCGGCGCAGGAGTACGGCAAATGACATTTGGACGGGTAAATCTATCTCACAAGTTATCGGATCAGGGTATTTCGGGACTTGGCAAGGTTTACTACAACCTGATTGAACCTGCGCTGGTCGAGGAAGCGGTGAAGCGCGGTGAAGCGAACCTTGGAAAAGGTGGCGCTTTATTGGTTACAACCGGCACCCATACCGGCCGTTCCCCAAACGACAAGTTCATCGTCAAAACCGCCTCGGTTGAACCCCATATCTGGTGGGAAAACAATGCACCGATGAAGCCCGACGCCTTTGATCAGCTACACGCCGACATGCTGTCGCACATGAAGGGCAAGGATTATTTCGTACAAGACCTGTTTGGTGGTGCTGATCCGGCGCACCGCCTTGATGTTCGTGTCGTTACAGAACTCGCCTGGCACGGGTTGTTCATCCGGCATATGTTGCGCCGCCCGTCACGGCGCGAACTGGACAGGTTCCTACCTGATTTTACAATCATCAACTGCCCCACATTCAAAGCTGATCCCAAACGGCATGGATGCCGATCAGAAACGGTCATCTCGCTACATATGGACAAAAAGCTGATCCTGATCGGTGGCACCGCCTATGCAGGTGAAAACAAGAAATCTGTCTTTTCACTGCTAAATTACTTGCTGCCCGAAAAAGGAGTGATGCCGATGCATTGCTCGGCCAACCACGCCCCGGGTAACCCGGTCGACACCGCAATATTCTTTGGCCTGTCGGGAACCGGCAAGACTACCCTGTCTGCCGATCCTTCCCGCGTTTTGATTGGCGATGATGAACATGGCTGGTCAGATCGCGGAACCTTTAATTTTGAAGGTGGATGTTACGCTAAAACCATCAACTTAAGTGCAGAAGCGGAACCCGAAATTTATTCGACCACAGAAAAGTTCGGCACTGTGATCGAAAACATGATCTTTGATGAAGAAACTAAGGAACTTGATTTCGAGGACGACAGCCTGACCGCAAATATGCGATGCGCCTATCCGCTGGAATATATTTCGAATGCTTCGCCATCAGCACTTGGTGGCCACCCAAAGAACATTATCATGCTGACCTGTGATGCGTTTGGCGTGTTGCCCCCAATTGCCCGGCTGACCCCGGCGCAGGCAATGTATCATTTTCTGTCTGGTTTCACATCAAAGGTCGCAGGCACCGAACGCGGGATCACAGAACCCGAGCCCACATTTTCAACCTGCTTTGGCGCGCCCTTCATGCCGCGCCGACCGGAAGAATACGGCAACCTCTTGCGCGATAAAATCGCCAAGCATGGGGCGACTTGTTGGTTGGTGAATACCGGTTGGACCGGTGGCGCATATGGCACTGGGTCACGCATGCCAATCCGCGCGACCCGCGCATTGTTGCGTGCGGCACTGGAAGGCACACTGGCAGAAGCCAAATTTCGCAAAGATCCAAACTTTGGCTTTGATGTTCCCATCGCAGTCGAAGGCGTTGCGGACATCCTGCTTGATCCTCGTCGCACATGGGATGACAGCGTTGCCTATGACCAACAAGCAAAAAAACTGGTGGCGATGTTTTCAAAAAATTTCACACAATATGCAGACTATATTGATGACGACGTCAAAGCTGTGGCAATCCGCTAGCCCCTGACACCAATCACACAATCTCTTAACGCCCCGGCAGAGCCGGGGCGTTTCATTTTGGCAAGGCTAGCCAAACAATCCGCGTCTGATCAGGTTCAGCCCAGCCACAACCAAAACCAGTAAGGTAAAATACCGGAATTTTCCCTGATCCAGCCGGTCTTGCACCCAGAATCCCAAACCCATACCAATAAGGGTCGGCACAACCATCGCAATTGATAATGGTAGCGTTTCACTGTTCAGAACACCGGATTTCAGGTGCGCAAAAAACAACAGCATTGCACCTACACCATAAACCACACCCTGCACCCGAACCTGTTCGGTCTTGGGTGTTTCAATTGCCGTCAGGTACGCCACCGTCGGCGGCCCCCACACCCCGGAAACACCGCCCAGAAACCCCGCAAATGATCCGATCGCAATTTCATTTCGGCGTCGGCGTTCCGGCTTTAGCGGCAACCGCCAGCCAAACAGCTGTACTATCGTAAGAAGGGTGATCGGCACACCAAGCACCAAAAACAATACCCGGCCCGGCAATAGGGCCACCAACTGAGAACTTAGTGCAATGAACACCAGAACCATCCCAATATAGATTCTGAATTTGCTTACCGAAGTCAGGGCTGCGGCAATACCACCACGTAAGGCTTGCCATACATTTGCCAACACGGTTGGGACAATCAGCGCGGCAAGGGCTATCTCAGGTGATAGAAACGCACTCAGCCCCGAAATCATGATCATCGGTAACGCAAATCCAACCGCACCTTTCACAAAGCCGGCAATCAGGGTAATTCCCAATGCCAACCCGATCAAAACAGGGCTCATATCGCCAAATATTTGTTCCAAACTGAAACTTTCACCTGATTTTCTTCGCTTCTAATTCCTTTCAGGTGGAATTGCATTGAGAAATCAACCGCGAACTTTTAATTCAAAGCAACGCAGCATTTAGTCTTTTTATTGCGCTGCGACTGCAAGGTGTGTATTGAGCAGCCAAGCAAATAGGGATGCATCGTTCGTCCCCTGATTAATGGGAAAGACAAATGACATCCGCAATCCTGCCTAACCTACTTAGCATGACGAACGCGGCAGTTCAGCCAATCAACGATCTACTTGCAATCGCAACCGGGCAACTTCGCACTCGGCTGTCAGATGGTGGCAAACTATCAGGGGCACTGTTGGAACAGAATCAAACTGCTGCACACGCGCTTAGCTGGCTTGCCACTTATAATCAGGCCCTGACACAGATGCAGGGCTGGGCGGAAAACCTTAAAGAAAACAACAAGTTTGATGAGTTGGAACAACTTATCCATCAGATTGCTTTCGGTGAATATCTAAATCAGATTCTCGGTGGCATCCCGATGAGCCAGGGTGAAATTGTGCGCCTTGTCGACATTGGCCTTGCCGATACCGATTTCACCAAACTGATGACACCCGCAATAGAAACACTGATTCAATCAGGCAACACGCAATCCGCACGCACACGATTGGTTGAACTGATGCAGGACAATCACGGCCATGCCACCTTTGGCGCGACTGGGCTGGATGATGAACTTGAAATGGTCCGCGATCAGTTTCGCCGGTTTGCGGACAAGCGCGTCGCCCCAAATGCCCACGACTGGCACCTGAATGACGATCTGATCCCGATGGATATCATTGACGAGTTAGCTGAGATGGGCGTGTTCGGCCTGACTATCCCAGAAGAATTTGGTGGCTTTGGTCTATCCAAAGCATCGATGGTGGTGGTGTCCGAGGAATTGTCACGTGGTTACATCGGCGTTGGATCACTTGGTACTAGGTCTGAAATTGCTGCTGAACTTATCCTGTGCGGTGGTACCGAGACGCAAAAACAAAGCTGGCTGCCAAAACTCACCAGTGCCGAAATTCTGCCAACAGCAGTGTTCACCGAACCCGGCACCGGGTCTGATCTTGGCAGTTTGCGCACCCGCGCCGTCAAATCTGGCGATGACTACCTTGTCACCGGCAATAAGACGTGGATCACCCATGCGGCCCGCGCCCAAATGATGACTTTACTGGCACGCACCGATCCGGACACAACTGACTATCGGGGTTTGTCGATGTTTCTGGCCGAAAAAACCCCAGAAGATGCTGATGCCCCTTTCCCGACAGAGGGCATGTCGGGCAGCGAAATCGAAGTTTTGGGCTATCGCGGCATGAAAGAATATGAACTGGCTTTTGATGGGTTTAGCGTTAAAGGCGAAAACCTGCTTGGCGGTGCTGAAGGTCAGGGTTTCAAGCAACTGATGCAGACCTTTGAAAGCGCGCGTATTCAAACCGCTGCACGCGCTATTGGCGTGGCTCAGAACGCACTTGAGCTTGGCCTAGAATACGCCCTCGATCGTAAACAATTTGCAAAACCGTTAATAGCATTTCCCCGCGTATCGGGAAAACTAGCAATGATGGCGGTGGAAATCATGGTAGTACGCCAGTTGACCTATCATTCAGCGCGCCAGAAAGATCAGGACAAGCGCTGTGATCTTGAGGCAGGTATGGCGAAACTATTGGGTGCACGGGTCGCATGGGCGGCAGCCGACAATGCGCTGCAAATTCACGGTGGCAACGGTTTTGCCCTTGAATACCAGATCAGCCGCATTCTGTGCGACGCACGCATCCTGAATATATTCGAAGGGGCGGCTGAAATTCAGGCGCAGGTCATTGCACGCCGCTTGCTAGAATTAGCATGAAAAGGCGCTACCTTTTCTTATTTATCCAAATCATTGCCCTTCTGGGATCACCAAACATTTGTCGGCATGCTGGAAAAACAAGAGAACCGGGCTTGAACATTCGCACCTGACTGGCCAAAATCACCCAATGTTGCGCCTGTTCCTAAGCCTGCCTATTCTGCTATCTTCTTGCCAGAAAGATGAAACCATTTCGGGTTACGTCGACCCGGATGTCGAATATTTTCTAACAGAAATCAGTGGTGATCCCTTTGTGGCGATTGCCACGATAAAATTCCCAAAACAGGGCAGCATTACTGGCCAAGCCCCTTGTAATTCCTATGCAGCCTCGCAATCCGCCCCACTTCCCTGGTTTAACATTGGCCCGATCCGATCAACCAGATCAGCCTGTTCTGACATGGCGCAAGAGGGTGAGTTTTTTGATAGTTTGTCACGTATGACCCTGATCGAAACCCTTGGTTACCTAGTCATTCTTCGAAATGACGCTGGCGAAGAAATGGTATTCAGTGCCAGTCATGACTGACGCGCTATTGTATCCACCAATCGTTGGCGCGAATTTGGCAGCGGCCTATCCCCAAGCGAAGGGGCCAGCCATTTGGAAAGAAAATACCCCGTCGTGATCAATCCCTCCACCACTGCGCCATATGCACCATCCCCCTGCCCCAATAACGCCGGTGGCAGCGGCAATAATTTGCTCGCCCACTCCCCCGCTCCGGCAACGCTTACGGCGCGCCCGGATCTGGGCGACACATAAGCCAGATCGTCATTTCCGCCAGTCACCGCACAATGCGTCAGGTCCAGTCCAAACCCCATTTCTTCCAGCAGCGACAATTCCCACCGCAAATATGCTAATGGCCAGACTTCGGTGTTTCCCAACATATCCAGCAGGGCAATTGAGCGCTTGTATAACATTGGGTGTGGTTCTCGTTCCGGCAGACAAAACCCCAATAGCGCGGTGATCGCATTCAACCCGGCAAGCGATAAACGATCATTCATCACATCCGCTGCTCGGCTTTTTAGTGGCTCTGCAGAATAATGCCCAATATGTTCATCCAGCCGCGCACGCCATGTCAGATCCAGCTGCGCACCGGGTTGCAGGATCGGTGATATCTTGCGGCTTGTTCCCCCACGAACAACGCCCGCATGACGACCATGTTCCGCCGTGAATACTTCAATTATGGCAGAGGTTTCCCCATGCCGCCGAACACTGAGTAACGCCCCCTGATCCCGCCATTCCATAAAGGGCAGGTTACTCTGCTAATCCCGGTTCGTCGAGAAGGTGGCGACCTTCCCTATCTTCCACTTCGATCACCCACAAATCGGGATCAAAGCTACGTTGTTTTGCGAGTGCGGCTTCGACAACCGCGTCATCACCTTCGGCCAATACGATCCAGGCTCTTTGCCCCGTCATCAAATCAAAAGATCGCTGATAGGCGCGGGCCTGCCCGTCAAGTGTGTTCAGCTTAACAAGAACCGCCCCCGCCGTTTTGTCACCTTTGGCAGTGATAAATACCGGTATATCAGCCAACCGCAGCCGGGTCAGATAGGCGCGAACCCAGAAATCCGCGGTTAGCCGGGTCATGAATTACCGTCAGAAAAATCCAGCCCCATTTCAGTGTAGCGTTCTTTTTCATCCAGCCAGTTCGGGCGTACTTTTACCTTTAAGAACAGATGCACGCGGCGCCCCAGGAATTCTTCCAGTTCAAGTCTTGCCGCTTGGCTGACAGCTTTGATAGTTTCACCTTTATGGCCCAGAATAATCCCTTTATGGCCGTCGCGCGCAACATAGATCAGTTGGTCAATCCGCGCTGAACCATCTTTCTTTTCTTCCCAGTTTTCAGTTTCAACTGTCAGCTGATATGGTAATTCCTGATGCAATCGTAGTGTCAGCTTTTCACGGGTTATTTCAGCAGCGATCATCCGCATCGGTAAATCTGCGATCTGATCTTCAGGGTATAACCACGGCCCGGCAGGCACTTGCCCGGCAAGCCATGCCCGCAGATCATCGACGCCATACCCTTTTTCAGCGGAAATCATGAAGGTTTCAGAAAACGCAAATCTGTCGTTTAAGTCTTTGGTAAGTTTCAACAAGATCTCGGATTTCACCCGGTCAATTTTATTCACCGCCAGGGCGACTTTCCGGTCACCGATCTTGTCATTCAAAGCTTCAAGTATTGTTTCAACACCGGGCGTGATACCCCTGTGCGCCTCGATCAACAACACCACAACATCCGCATCCGCCGCCCCTGTCCAGGCTGCCGCGACCATCGCGCGATCCAGTCGGCGACGGGGGGCAAACAGGCCCGGCGTATCGACAAAAACAATCTGCGCGTCGCCTTCCATAGCCACACCGCGAATGCGTGCGCGGGTCGTTTGCACCTTGTGAGTCACAATCGAGACCTTGGCCCCTACCATCCGGTTCATCAGCGTCGATTTCCCGGCATTGGGTTCGCCTATCAGGGCGACAAAGCCGGCGCGTGTTTTAGCCATTCTACTGTTCCAATCGTTGCAACAATGCTTTCGCCGCCGCTTGTTCCGCCTGCCGTTTAGCGGGGGCCTTCGCCGTTTCAGCCTCGCCTGATGCAAGCAATGCTTTTATTGTGAATACCGGTGCGTGGTCCGGGCCTTCGCGCGACACCTCGGTGTAACTTGGGGGCGTCTGCCCACGCGCCTGCGCCCATTCCTGCAACGAAGTCTTGGGGTCGCGGGCGTCATTTTCCACGCCTTCAATCCGATCCTTCCATAGGGTCAGAATAACGCGGCTGGCAGCATCCACCCCGGTATCAAGGTAAACCGCCGCAATCACCGCTTCCATCGCATCCGCCAGTAACGCTGCTTTGCGCCGCCCGCCTGATACCATTTCAGACCGGCCCAGTTTCAAAACCGCACCCAGATCAATCTGGCGTGCAATATCGGCGCAGGTTTCCTTGCGTACCAGGGCATTGAAACGCGGCGCGAGCTGGCCCTCGCTTGCACCACGGTCCGCTTCAAACAAGGCTTGTGAAATGACAAGGCCAAGCACCCGATCACCCAAAAATTCAAGCCGTTGATTGTCTGGTCGGCTGACAGAAGAAATCGAAGAATGCGTTACCGCGCGGATCAGCAGTTCAGTATCAGCAAACTCATACCCAAGCCGGGTTGAAAATGCCTTCAGATCCGCGCTCAGCTTCAATTTACAGCCTTGAAAAAGCGATCACTTCGCCATGTCCAGAAATACAGCATGGATTTACCTGCCGAGGAAAACATCACACGGTCCGCGCGCCCGATCAGGTTGGCAAAAGGAACAAAACCAACACCACCAGTTGATTGCCCAACCCGACTATCGGTAGAATTGTCGCGGTTGTCACCCATAAAGAAATAGTGACCTTCCGGCACCGTATAAACCGGGGTGTCATCAAGGCGCGATGTTCGGATATTCAGAATGCTGTGTTCAACGCCACCAGGTAATGTTTCACTGAATTTTTCTTTCTCACAGGTCGCGCCAATACCAACGCCACCGTTGGAACATTGCGGCAAACCACCAACCGGGCCTTGCTTGTCAAATATCTCCTCGAACAGGCCATCACTAACCTGCACTGCCTCTTCACCATTTATGAAAACGACGCTTTTCTTAACCTGAACCTTATCACCTGGCAGGCCTATCAACCGCTTGATGTAATCTTCACCATTCACGGGATGTCGAAATACAATCACATCGCCACGGTCTGGTTCACCACCCAGAATTCGACCTGAAATCGGGCACAATGAAAATGGGCAGGATACCTTTGCATAGCCATAGGCCATTTTATTGACGAACAGGAAGTCGCCGATCAGCAATGTATCCTTCATAGAACTGGATGGAATCCAGAAAGGTTGAAAAAACAACGTGCGAAAAATGCCAGCGATCACCAATGCCCAAAACACTGTTTTGATCGTTTCAACGATGCCTTCTTCTTTCTTTTCTGCCTTGCTGGCCATACTGCGTGTCCTGCCTTTGGTTTCCTGCCCGCGCTACATGGTCAGGCAGGCGCAGGGAGTCAAGCGATTGGGCGCGCTTCGATGACAACAAACGCCTGCGCCCAGGGGTGATCATCTGTCAGTGTAACATGAATGGTTGCTTTGTGGTCTGGGGGGGTCATCAGTTTCAACCGATCCGCAGCCCAACCGGTAACATGCATGACCGGCTGACCTGAACGCAGGTTGGTTACCGACATGTCTTTCCACGAAATCCCCATCGCCAAACCGGTACCTAACGCCTTTGAACAGGCTTCTTTCGCAGCCCATCTTTTGGCATAAGTTCCGGCAGTATCCTGGCGGCGTTCGGCCTTGTCCTGTTCAATATCGGTAAACACCCGATTGCGAAAACGGTCCCCAAAGCGATCCAGTGTTCCCTGTATGCGTTCGATATTCGCCAGATCAGTGCCAATGCCCAGGATCATTCCAACCGTACCGTTAGCAATTTCAGACTTGCAGCCCCAAAAAAGGCGGCAAAAAGCAGGTCAAATCCACGGCGCATTCGCCGGTAACCACGTACTATTCCCGGGCTGGAAAACATAACCGCATATCCAAGAAATATGACAATCGATCCGGCAAAAAGTATACCAAACATCTGGAAGACGTCGATTGCAGATGCTCCGGCTGGCAGAACGAGTGCATAAATTGATCCCCATGTCAGGATCGCTTTTGGATTTGTCAGGTGAATTAGCAACCCACGCGAAAATATCGATGCTGCCGATCCCCCGTAACCTCTGGCCAACATCTCTGAATTGGGCCGAGTTGCAGAACGCAGCGCTTTTAACGCCAAAAACAGCAGGTAGGCCGCACCTAAATATCGCAGCACCTCAAACACCCAGGCGTTGGCCAACATCACAGCACTCATTCCAGATGCTGCTGCCAAACCAAGACTGGCACTTCCTGCCAGTATTCCCAGTGCAAAAACCAGCCCTGCTTTGCGCCCATGATTCATCGATGTTCCGGCAATTGAAAGCGTGGCAGGGCCGGGGCTGCTGCCGGCAAGAATCCAACCCACGTAGACAAATGCAAATTCAAAGCCGCTCACTCCCGCTCCTCATCCATCAGACGGCGCATTTCAGCAATCGCCGGATGCAAGCCACGGAATATAGCTTCGCCAATTAGGAAATGGCCGATATTCAATTCCATCACTTCAGGAAACGCCGCCACTGGTTTGACTGTGTCATAGGTAAACCCGTGACCCGCGTGCACCTCTAGCCCCAGATCATGGGCATAGGCCGACATTTCACGCAGCTTTTCCAGCTCGGCGGCACTTTCATCGAACCGACCTTCGGCAAACAAATCGCAATAAGCACCGGCATGTAATTCGATAATATCCGCACCAATGCGATGTGCAGCCGTCACCTGTTCTTTTTGCGCTGCAATAAATATCGACACCCTGCATCCTGCATCCGCCAGCGGTGCAATAAAATGGGCCAACCGATTTTCATCACGCGCAACTTCCAACCCGCCCTCGGTTGTACGTTCTTCACGTTTTTCAGGTACAATGCATACCGCGTGTGGTTTGTGGCGCAGGGCAATAGCCTGCATTTCATCCGTGGCTGCCATTTCAAAGTTCAGGGGAACGCTTAAGGTGTCCATCAGTTGATCGATGTCGGCATCAGAAATGTGACGGCGATCTTCGCGCAAATGCGCAGTGACCCCATCCGCCCCAGCCTGTTCAGCAAGTTTTGCCGCGCGAATTGGGTCTGGGTAGGCACCGCCACGCGCGTTGCGCACGGTTGCAACATGATCGATGTTAACCCCAAGCCGTAATGGGCCTAGCGGCTGTATAAGTGCCATTTGCTCGAATTCCTTCTGACAGTGTCCGCTATAGTATTAGTTCAGTTTTTCCCCAGCGTCAGCCCTAGCATTCACAGCCGCGCGTTTCTTTTCAAATCGTTTCTTTAACCGCTTGATCCGCGCCTTCTGGTAGGCGGAAATAATGGGCAGGCTGATGGTGTAGGCAGTAACAGCCACAATTACTCCGGGGATAAGCCCTCCTACCAGATAAGGAACAAATACGTGGTCGAAAAACCTGTCCAACCTGTTCCAATGGGCTGTTTCTTCGGTGAACATCGCGGTAAAATTGCCCCATAGTTCCACAGAGGCTGTTGAAAACGACGCGACGATATCCGGTAAAGATAGTCCTCCATGCATCCCAAGCATCCATGAACCCAATTCGTAAGACAGTGTCGCGATGATCGGAAATGTCAGCGGATTTCCAAAAAACGTGGCCATCATTGCTGCCAGCATGTTTCCCTGCATAACGAATGTAAGGGCCGCAGCAGCCAAAAAGTGCAGGCCGAATAATGGCGTGAAACACACAAATACCCCCGCGGCTATGCCGCGCGCTGTTTTGTGAGGCGGATCGGGCAAGCGGCGCAGGCGATGAAACATATAGCTGACCGCACGGAACCAGCCACCACGGGGATATACAATCTCGGTAGCGATCTCTCCGTAGGACCGTTTTCTTCGCCGCTTGAATACCAACCGACACTCCTTGCTTGGCTAAGGCTTGCGCCCGATATCCCTGTATCGTTCAATCGAAGCGACATCGCTTTCCGCTTCGAGCGTCAACATTACCGCGTGTAAATGTTCTATATCCCGCATATCCACGTCGATAATAAGACGGAAAAAGTCCGGGGTTTTGTCCAGAAAGTGCAGGTCAGAGATATTTGCGCCTTGTTCACCGATCAAAGTGCATATACGCCCCAAAACGCCCGCGTCGTTTCGGATCGTCAGGTCAAAACTGACCGTGTGTTCCGCCGGGTGTTTACCACTGTGCCAATGCAGATCAACCCAGCGGTCCGGTTGATCTTCCAGCGCTTCCAATGCCAAACAATCAATGGTGTGAATAACGACACCCTGACCGCGATAACTGATGCCGACTATGCGTTCCCCCGGCGTCGGCTGACAACAGGATGCCCGCTTGAAGGTCTGGCCGGGCGACAGGCCAACAATCGCCAGATCTATATCAATTTCTTCACCACCTGTTGCCAGTTCAGGATAAAGCGTTCGCACCACGTCTCTCGCTGACAATTCGGCTGACCCTAACCGCGCAAGCAACTCCTCGCTCTTCCCGATACCCAGCTGTTTTGCTGCCGTGCTCAGCGCCTTGTCCGTTGCCCGCTTACCGATGTGATCAAATGCCACTCGTGCCAGTTCACGCCCCAGTTTGATAAACCGATCACGATCTTCTTCACGCAGTGACTTGCGGATCGCGGCCTTGGCCCGTCCGGTGACAACGATATCAATCCAGCTTGATTGTGGTGTCTGGCCCTCAGCCGTGATCACCTCAACCGACTGCCCGTTTTTCAGTCGCGTCCACAGGGGCACCCGGATACCATCAACCTTCGCGCCGACACAGCTGTCACCTATCCTGGTGTGTATGGAATAGGCATAGTCCAGCGGTGTCGCACCACGTGGCAGCTTGACCACATCACCTTTGGGCGTGAAACAGAAAACCTGATCTGAATACATCTCAAGTTTTACGTGCTCAAGAAATTCATCGTGGTTTTCCGCTGTTTCGAACCGTTCGGTAAGGGTTGCGATCCACTTGGCCGGATCCACAGCAAATGGGTTTTGCGCGCGAACACCGTCGCGGTATGACCAATGCGCTGCAACCCCCGCCTCAGCCACTTCATGCATCTGGTGGGTCCGTATCTGCACTTCTACCCGTTTGCCATCTCGCCCTGAGACCGTTGTGTGAATTGACCGGTATCCATTTGATTTAGGCTGGCTGATATAATCCTTGAACCGCCCCGGCACCGCACGCCAACGCTGATGGATCGCCCCCAGAACCCTGTAACAGTCCGTTTCACTATTGGTAATGATCCGAAACCCGTAAATATCTGACAGCCGGGAAAAACCCTGGCCCTTTTCCTCCATTTTGCGCCAGATCGAATGGGGCTTTTTAGCACGGCCAAAAACGTCCGCTTCTATACCGTCCTTTTCCAGCTCAAAGCGAACGTCGTTGGTGATTTTGTGGATCACATCACCGGTTTCGCGCTGCAAAGTGATAAAGCGGCGAATGATCGAATTGCGCGCTTCGGGGTTCAGCACCCTAAATGCAAGGTCTTCCAGTTCTTCACGCATCCATTGCATACCCATGCGCCCGGCAAGAGGGGCATAGATATCCATGGTTTCTCGGGCTTTTTGCCCTTGCTTTTCCACCTGCATCGACTTGATCGTTCGCATATTGTGCAATCGATCTGCCAGCTTCACCAGAATGACCCGTAAATCCTTGGACATCGCCATGAACAACTTGCGGAAATTTTCAGCCTGTTTGGTTTCTGTCGATGACAATTGCAAATTGGTCAGTTTGGTAACACCATCAACCAATTCGGCAATCTCTTCGCCAAACATCTTGGAAATTTCGCCGTAGGTGGATTTGGTATCTTCGATCGTGTCATGCAACAGCGCGGTGATAATGGTCGCATCATCAAGCTGTTGTTCAGTCAGAATTGCCGCGACATCCACCGGATGCGAAAAATACTCTTCGCCCGAATGACGCAACTGTCCATGATGCATCTTGCGGCCATAAGAATATGCCGCGCGGATCAGGTCTTGATTTGTCTGGGGGTTATAGTTGCGAACCAGTTCGATCAGGTCTTCGACTTCGATCATCTGGTCCGCACCTTTGGCGCGTTCGCGCCGTTATTGTTGCCCCTGCGCTTCCATCAGCGCGCGCAGCAGATTTTCTTCTGACATATCGTCATCGGCTGGCTTGTCGACCTCTGCACCCATCAGCAGGGCCATCGCGTCTTCTTCCGGCTCATCCACTTCGATCTGCGTTTGATGACTTTCGATCATCCTTTCACGCAGTTCATCAGCGGATTGTGTTTCTTCTGCGATCTCGCGCAGGGAAACAACAGGATTCTTGTCATTGTCACGATCAACAGTAATCGGTCCACCGCTTGCAATCTCGCGCGCACGATGTGCTGCAAGCATTACCAGTTCAAACCGGTTCGGAACCTTATCAACGCAATCTTCAACCGTCACGCGGGCCATCTGGGCTCTCCAATCCTTAAAAGGGAGGTGTCGAGCAGCTTATTTAGGGCTTTGGCGCGGTGATGACAAGCATCGATTCCGCTTATTATGCACAGTTTACAGCACCTTTATCGCATCACGGTCCGCCTGGACCAGTTCATCACGCATTTCCGCTACGGTTTTGCCTAAAACCGGATGACGCCATTCAGGTGCAATATCTGCAAAGGGAATCAGTACAAAGGACCTGTCTTGAATCCGCGGATGAGGCAGAATCAGCTGATCGGGTGACAGGGTTATTTGCTGGGATGACGTGAGGTCATGCCAGAACTGAAACCCTTTACGGTTTGGTGCGATCCGATTGTCAAAAGCCAGCAGATCCAGGTCCAGGCACCGCGCACTCCACCTGACTTTTCGCTCTCTTCCAAAATATCTTTCTACTTCATGTAGTGTTTTCAACAGATCTTCGGGCGAAGATTCGGTTGGAATACGCGCGGCTGCATTCACGAAATCTGGCCCGGAACCTATTGGAAAGCATGGAGTTTCATAAAAGTTGCTAACCAGATCAGGCCCAAACCCCACCGCATCCAGTTGTTCGAGCGCCGCTTGCAGTGTCTTTTCTGGGCAACCAACCGCCGACGATAGATTTGATCCCATGCCAATAATTGCATATGAAACGGTACTGTGACAATCAGTGTCTTGCGACAATGGGAATTTCTCCTATTTTAAACGAAGTTTCGCCGGTTAGGTTCTACCACTCACATACACTCACGAATGCCCTGAGCGAAATAGATTACCGGAAGGAAAATTTATGTTCTACAGAGACGAACGGCTTGCGCTGTTCATCGACGGTTCCAACCTCTACGCTGCAGCGCGGTCGTTGGGATTTGATATCGACTACAAATTGCTTCGCCAGGAATTTATGCGCCGCGGCAAACTACTGCGGGCGTTCTACTATACGGCGTTGCTGGAAAATGATGAATATTCACCAATCAGACCACTGGTTGACTGGCTAAACTATAACGGTTTCACCATGGTCACAAAACCGGCCAAGGAATATACTGACAGTCAGGGGCGGCGCAAAGTTAAGGGGAACATGGACATTGAACTGACCGTCAATGCTATGGAACTTGCGCCCCATGTTGATCACATTGTTCTGTTTTCGGGTGATGGGGATTTCCGCCCGATGGTCGAAGCGGTTCAACGACAGGGTGTACGTGTATCGGTGGTGTCCACCATCCGTTCACAACCGCCGATGATTTCAGATGAACTGCGCCGACAGGCGGATAATTTCATCGAACTGGACGAACTGAAAGACGTTGTTGGTCGTCCGCCACGGGAACCTCGCGAAATGGAACGTATCGAAGAAACAGTCGCAGACTGATTTCGGGTTCCATAAACCAAATCAACAACCGGGGCCATTTGGTCCCGGTTTTTTTGCGACGCGGGCTCTGGACGAAACCCGCAAGCCACCGTAGCTAGTGGGTTCAAACCCGCGGATTGCCACATGACCAAAGCAGTGCTGACACTTTACCTTGCCGCCCCCCGTGGATTTTGTGCGGGCGTGGATCGCGCGATAAAAATCGTTGAAATCGCGTTGGAAAAATGGGGCGCACCGGTATATGTTCGCCACGAGATCGTGCATAATAAATTTGTGGTCGACGGCCTTCGCGACAAAGGTGCGGTCTTTATCGAAGAACTTAGCGACTGCCCAGATGATCGCCCCGTGGTATTTTCTGCGCATGGTGTACCCAAGGCAATACCAGCCGAAGCAGCGCGGCGTGAAATGGTTTATGTGGATGCAACATGCCCCTTGGTTTCCAAAGTCCATATTGAGGCCGAGCGCCACCGCCAGAACGGTTTGCAGATCGTTATGATTGGTCATGCCGGGCACCCTGAAACCATCGGCACAATGGGGCAATTGCCCGACGGTGAGGTGTTGTTGGTCGAAACTGAAAGTGACGTGGCGGGTTTGACGGTGCGCGACGAATCCAGACTGGCATTTATCACTCAGACAACCTTGTCGGTGGATGATACGATTGCCATTGTAGATACCCTGCAGGCCCGGTTCCCATCCATCATCGGCCCGCACAAAGAAGACATTTGTTACGCAACCACCAACCGGCAAGCAGCAGTTAAGGCAATCGCACCCAAAATAGATGCTCTACTGGTAATCGGCGCACCAAACTCGTCTAATTCAAAACGTCTGGTTGAGGTGGGCCGCGCCGCTGGCTGTTCGTATTGTCAACTGGTTCCGCGAGCCACTGACATTGACTGGCGCGCGATCGAAGGTATCAAATCTGTTGGAATTACCGCCGGCGCCTCTGCGCCAGAAGTGTTGATCAACGAAGTCATAGACGCGTTCAAAGAACGGTTCGACCTGACGATTGAAATGGTCGAAACTGCAAAGGAAAACGTCGAATTCAAAGTCCCGCGCATCCTGAGAGAGGAATTGCAGTGACAGAATATGACGCGGAAACCCTTGCAGTTTATGCCAGCAACGTCGCTGACTATGTTGCAATGACACATAAGCAAGCAGGTGATCCGGATGTCGCTTCTTTTATATCCGCAATCCCGAAAGGCGGGTACGTGCTTGATCTGGGCTGTGGTCCGGGCAGATCCACCGCAGCGATGATCGCTGCCGGGCTGCGGGCAGACGCCACCGATGCCTCGCCAGAGATGATCAAGGCAGCCTTCGAACTTTTTCAGATCAAGGTGAAACTAGCAACATTCACCGAACTGGATGCCATCGGCACATATGACGGCGTATATGCAAGTTTTTGCCTGCTCCACGCCCCAAAAACCGATTTTCTCCAGCACCTGAAACGTATCCACACGGCGCTGAAACCTGGTGGGGTGCTACATCTTGGGATGAAGCTGGGTGCAGGTGAAACACGCGACACTTTTGGTCGGTTCTACGCATATTATAGTGAGAATGAGCTTTGGGAACATCTGATAGCAGCGGGGTTTCGCTCTGTAGCAACCTTACGTGCTGCTTCAGGGTCGGGACTATCTGGTGAACGTGAACCATTCATAAGTATTGGTGCCTATGCCTGATTTATTTGCCTATACCGATGGTGCCTGTTCAGGAAACCCCGGCCCAGGCGGCTGGGGCACACTAATGATTGCGCGTGAAGGTGACAAAGTTGTCAAAACCCGCGAAATTAGCGGCGGGGAAGCCGATACGACCAACAACCGCATGGAACTTTTGGCAGCGATTTCAGCGCTTGAAATTCTTCATAAGCCAACCCAGATCACTATCGTCACGGACAGTGCTTATGTGAAAAACGGTGTCACGACCTGGATCCATGGTTGGAAACGTAATGGCTGGCGCACGTCTAACAAAAAGCCGGTCAAGAACATCGATTTGTGGCGCCGCATCGATGCGGAAAACGCGCGCCATCAGGTCACCTGGGAATGGGTCAAAGGGCATGCGGGTCACCCCGAAAACGAACGCGCTGATGAACTGGCGCGTGCTGGTATGCAACCTTTTAGACCCTGATCAATGGTCGGGAACTGACCACCCACATAGGCCAGCCGATGACATCGACCAGCTTCAGTGGTTCAAACGCCGAATTGCTCTAGTTAGCGGGAGCTCTGGCATCAGGGCACGGATTTAACTTATCCCCGATACAAAAACTGTCATCCAGAACCATTCCGACAGGGGCAACGGTTGAGGAAATATCCCGGAACTGCCGCGGATGATCTTCCTCTTCCCGGATTTCATTTTTAGGGGTAGGTTCTGGTTCTGGCGTAGGTTCTGGCACAGAAACAAATGCTTGCGCAGGCAGCGCTACCGCCATCGCAACACAAAAAGCCAGGCACAACTTTGTCGGCCCCGCAGAAGTTACAAACATTTTCATCTCAATTCCATTCGCAAAAGCGTTCAAAGCCCCCGACGCCATAATCGTACTTTGTGACTGGCGTGGTCAAGCCACAATTTAGAAACAGTCTTGCCACAAAATTGACATATATCGAAAACTCCTACCGCGCTGGCCGTTTTAGGGCGTAATTAGTTCAGGTTTTCGGGCCATAAGTTCGCCAAAGCCAGATCAATAGCATCGCCCCCAGAACGGCACCGACGAACCCTGCAGCCCAGCCTACGATCGTCAACAGCACCCGCAATACCAGCCCGCCAAGCAAAGCACCAAGAACACCGATGGAAATGGTTGTGATAACATTGGCTTCCAGTTTCATCACCCGCGTGGCAATGAACCCGGCAGCAGCACCGATAATGGCAAGCAATAGAACTGGCATAAAAATAATCCCCTTATACACGACAGATATGGGGTTCAAACTTGTATATTAAAAGCCCTGTCAGTCCAGATGTGGCGGCAAATCCAATCCACGCAGAATTTCCACCGACGGCATCGGCCGTTTTCCTTGCCGTTGTGCCTGCAAGATTTCGACGGCGCCAACCCCACAAGCGATTGTAAATCCACGCAAAACCTGACCGGGCTTGCCGGACCCTTCCACCAGCTTACTGCGCAACAGCTTTACCCGTTCCCCGGATATGTTACACCAAGCACCCGGAAAGGGTGATAAGCCACGGATCAGCCGGTCAACCTCAGCGGCGGGCCGCACCCAATCTATCCGTGCTTCGGCTTTGTCGATTTTTGCTGCATAAGTCACACCATCACTGGGTTGCGCGACAGCTACTAACTGGTCGAGTTCATCCAGTACCCGTACAATCAGCGAGGCCCCCATCCCGGACAATCGATCATGTAAAACCGCAGTGGTATCATCCGGTCCTATCTGCGTAGCTTCGCGCAGCAGGACAGGCCCGGTATCCAAACCTGCTTCCATTTGCATGATACAGATGCCGGTTCTGGCATCTCCGGCCATTATCGCGCGATGTATCGGGGCCGCCCCTCGCCAGCGTGGCAATAAAGACGCATGAATATTCAAGCACCCCTGTTTGGGCGCCTGTAACACCGCTGCAGGCAGGATCAGCCCATAAGCCACGACCACAGCTACATCTACGTTCAAGGCCGCGAACTCTGCTTGTGCCTTGTCATTGCGCAGGCTTTGAGGATGGCGCACCAATAGCCCCAACGCCTTAGCACGAGCATGTACCGGACTTTCCCGATCCTTTTTTCCTCGCCCGGCAGGACGCGGTGGCTGACAATATACAGCGGCAATTTCATGCCCGGCATTCACAAGCGCATCCAGAACCGGCACCGAAAACTCAGGGGTTCCCATGAAAACCACCCTCATGCCCTGCGCTCGATTTTAGCCGCGCGCTTCAACAACATCTGTCGCTTAACGCCGGACAAACGATCAAAATACATCCGGCCCGCCAGATGATCGATCTGATGCTGAACACTGGTTGCCCATAACCCCACAAAATCGCGCCGTTCCACTATGCCAGACGCATTCATGAACCGTACCGTCACACCGCGTGGGCGCTTTACGCTTGCGCGAACGCCAGGCAGGCAGGGGCTGGCTTCGTCCACCACGTTCAGCTTTTCAGACGCATGCAGGATTTCCGGGTTGCCCATACGAATAACCTGACCACGTTCTTTGGACGCATCGACCACCGCCAGGCGCTGCATCACCCCCAGTTGGGTTGCCGCCAGCCCGACACCAGGCATCGCCTCCATAACATCAACCATTTCATCCCAGATCTGGTTAATCTGGTCGGTTATCTGAACCACATCCCTGGCAACGGCACGCAACCGCTTGTCCGGCCACAGTAAAATTCTA
>Ga0209344_10001004_pt1 | contig 41043 bp, 22 predicted proteins | sample Cruoilmetagenom6_FD_187293 | JGI IMG/M metagenome (GOLD analysis project Ga0209344, IMG submission 187293) | Oil polluted marine microbial communities from Coal Oil Point, Santa Barbara, California, USA - Santa Barbara Oil Seep Sample 6 (SPAdes)... | ecosystem: Environmental > Aquatic > Marine... | reverse complement strand
ACTTCTCCAACAGCAGCTGCACAAAACATCACAGTCTATCTTAATAGTACAGGGAATGCTTCTATTACTGCATCTGATATCAATAACGGTAGTACAGACAACTGTGGTACTCCTTCGCTAAGTGCGAGTAAAACAGCTTTTACTTGTGCCGATATTGGGGCAAACACCGTTACACTTACCGTTACAGATGGCAGTAGCAATACCGCAACTGCAGTGAGTTCTGTCACAGTAGCAGACACTACTGCTCCTTCTGCAATCGCTCAAAACATTACCGTTTATCTTGATGGAAGTGGGAATGCGAGCATAACTGCATCAGACATTGACAATGGAAGTACAGACAATTGTTCTTCTGTATCCTTAAGTGCAAGTCAAACGGCTTTTACTTGTTCAGATATTGGTACTAACTCAGTTACACTTACCGTTACGGATGGCAGCAGCAATACGGCAACTGCTGTAAGCACAGTAACAGTGGCAGATACGACTACTCCTATAGCATCTGCTCAAAACATCACCGTTTACCTTGATGGAAGTGGGAATGCGAGCATAACTGCATCAGATATTGACAATGGAAGCACAGACAATTGTTCTTCTGTCTCCTTAAGTGCGAGTAAAACAGCTTTCACTTGTTCAGATATTGGTACTAATTCAGTTACACTTACAGTAACTGATGCAGGCAGTAATACTGCGACTGCTGTAAGCACGGTAACGGTATTAGACACAATTACTCCAAGCTGGGCGAATACATCTATTACTAATCCATTAAGTTGTTTTGGCGACTCCAATGGACAACTTAGTGCTTCTGCCACTGGAAGAACTGCACCTATCTCCTATTCTTGGAGCAATAGTGCAACTTCAGCTTCAATTTCAAGTTTAGGAGCAGGAACCTATACCGTTACCATTACAGATGGCAATGGGTGTACAGATAGTGCAAGTGTCATTTTAAATGAACCATCTCAATTGGTCTCTTCAATTTCAGTAGATTCCAATGCATCTTGCAATGCGGTGGCTGACGGTGGTGCTTCAATAGTAGCATCAGGTGGAACAACCCCTTATAGTTATGTTTGGTCCAATGCGGCTACCACATTATCGATAACAGGGATATCCTCAGGAACCTATACTGCTACAATTACAGATGCAAATGGATGTTCTACTTCCAGTTTTGCAACAATTACTGAACCTTCCACTTTAACAGCTACCTCAGTCGTTGATAGTAACGTCTCTTGTAATGGATTCGCTGATGGTGGAGCGACTGCCTCTGCAACAGGAGGAACTACTCCTTATACGTATGTTTGGTCTAATGCAGCTAATACCGCATCCATCACAGGTGTTTCAGCAGGCACTTATACCATTACTATTACTGACTTAAATGGATGTACTGCGACAAGTTCAGCAACTATTACGCAACCTTCAAGCATAGCCACTTCAATTGTTGTAGACAGTATTCCGGACTGTGTCACCTCTACTAATGGCCAAGCTACTGCTACAGCTACAGGAGGAGTAGCACCATATACCTATTTATGGAGCAATTCTTCGACTAATAATACAATTTCTGGAGTTGCATCAGGAACTTATACTATTACTGTGACTGACATGAATGGGTGTACATTAAGTTCATCGACAACAATAACCATTTTAGATACAATTAAACCTAATGCAGTTGCAAAGAACCTAACCATTTATTTAGACGCATCGGGTTCAGCAAGTATAACTGCAGCTGACATTGACAATGGTAGTTCAGATAACTGTTCGGCTATTACTTTAGCCATAGATTCATCTACTTTCGATTGTTCCGAAGTAGGAAACAACACAATTAACTTTTACGTGACAGATGGCAACTCGAATATAGACTCAACTACTGCCATCGTCAATGTTTTAGACACTATAAAGCCAATAGCCATTGCTAAAAACATTACCGTTTATTTGGATGCACTTGGTTCTGCGAGTATAACTGCAGCCGACATTGACAATGGAAGCAGCGATAACTGTTCGGCTATTACTTTAGTAGTTGATTCCTCTAATTTCGATTGCACAGATGTTGGCCAAAAAACGGTTAACCTTATAGTTATCGATGCAAACGCTAACTCTTCTTCTGCTACTGCTACAGTAACCGTTTTAGATACGCTTAACCCTGCTGTGGTTGCTCAGAACATTACCGTTTATTTGGATGCACTTGGTTCTGCGAGTATAACTGCAGCAGATATTGACAATGGAAGTAGTGACAACTGTTCTGCAATCACTCTAAGCCTTGACTCTACTAACTTCGATTGCTCGGAAGTAGGAACTAATCCTGTGAAACTATACGTGACAGATGCTAATGCCAATGTGGATTCAGCAGTTGCAACCGTAACCGTTTTAGATACTATCCACCCTACCGCTATTGCTCAAAACATAACGGTATACTTGGATGGAAGTGGTAGTGCCAGCATTACTGCAGCTGATATAGACAATGGAAGTGCTGATAATTGTTCTTCTATTTCTCTGGCCATCGATTCATCGAACTTCGACTGTACGAAAATTGGAGCCAACCCTGTTCTGTTAACTGTAACAGATGCTAGTGCAAATGTTTCTTCTGCTTCGGCCACAGTGACTGTTTTAGATACCCTAAACCCAACCATTATCACTCAAAATATCACTGTTTATTTAGATGTCAACGGAACCGCTTCCATTTCTACCTCTGATATTGATAATGGTAGCTCAGACAACTGTTCAACGATCACTCTAAGCCTTGACTCTACTAACTTCGATTGTTCTGAAGTAGGTGCTAATACCGTAAAACTGTATGCAGTGGATGCAAATGCAAATATTGACTCTGCTAATGCCACCGTAACAGTTCTTGATACCATCAATCCTACAGTAGTTGCACAAAACTTAACCGTTTATTTAGATGCTTCGGGTAACGCAACCATTACTGCAGCAGATATTGACAATGGAAGTAGTGACAACTGTTCTGCAATCACTCTAAGCCTTGACTCTACTAACTTCGATTGCTCGGAAGTAGGAGCTAATCCTGTGAAACTATACGTGACAGATGCTAACGCCAATGTGGATTCAGCAGTTGCAACCGTAACCGTTTTAGATACTATCCACCCTACCGCTATTGCTCAAAACATAACGGTATACTTGGATGGAAGTGGAAGTGCCAGCATTACCGCAGCTGATATAGACAATGGAAGCGCTGATAATTGTTCTTCTATTTCTCTGGCCATCGATTCATCGAACTTCGACTGCTCTAATGTAGGTGCAAATCCAGTAAAACTAACGGTAACAGATGCTAGTTCTAATATAGCTTCCACTTCTGTAGTAGTAACTGTCTTGGATACTTTAAATCCTACAATAATCACTCAGAATATCACAGTATACCTAGATGTAAATGGAACTGCTAGTATTACGCCTGCGGACATCGACAACGGAAGTGCAGACAACTGTGCTGCAATTACATTGACAATCGATTCTGCAAACTTCGATTGTTCTGAAGTAGGTGCCAATACGGTCAAATTGTATGCAACAGATGCCAATGCCAATAGAGATTCTGCTACTGCTACAGTAACCGTTTTAGATACGCTTAACCCTACTGTGGTTGCTCAGAACATCACCGTTTATTTAGATGCCAATGGAACAGCTAGCATTACTGCAGCAGATATTGACAATGGAAGTAGTGACAACTGTTCTACAATCACTCTAAGCCTTGACTCTACTAACTTCGATTGCTCGGAAGTAGGAGCTAATCCTGTGAAACTATACGTGACAGATGCCAATGCCAATGTGGATTCAGCAGTTGCAACCGTAACCGTTTTAGATACACTCAATCCAATAGTAATTGCTCAAAACATTACTGTTTATTTGGATGCGTCAGGTAGTGCAACCATTTCTACTACTGACATTGACAATGGTAGTTCCGACAATTGCTCAGCCATCACATTAACGTTGGATTCTACCCAATTTGATTGTGCAGAAACAGGAGCTAATACCGTTAAACTATATGCTGTTGATGCATATTCAAACATAGATTCTGCAACCAGTATCGTCACTGTTTTAGATACACTAATACCAACCATAAGTGGATGTCCTGCAAATATTGCAGTAAATACCGATGCGAATAGCTGTGATGCAGTGGTCTTCTGGACTGCGCCTACTGCTTCAGACAACTGTGTGGTAGATTCACTGGTGAGCAATTTTACCCCAGGTAGCACCTTCCCTATCGGAGTAACCACTGTTACTTACATTTCGTATGATCCTTCCATGAATACCGATACTTGTCAGTTTACCATTACTGTAACTGATAACGAGGATCCTGTAATCGCTAACATCCCAGCTGCTATTTCGGTAAATAATGATGCTGCAAATTGTTCTGCCATCGTAAATTGGACTATACCCACAGCAACTGACAATTGTACCTTAGATTCTTTAGTCGGAAACTATACTCCAGGTGACATATTCCCTGTTGGTACAACTACCGTAACCTATATTGCTTATGATCCTGAAATGAATACAGACACCATCAACTTTGACATTACAGTATCTGATAATGAAGCGCCAGTTATTTCCTGCCAAGCAGACACTAGCACTTGTGACCCGATAGTGAATTATACTACTCCAACTGCTTCGGACAACTGTCCTTCAGTAACCGTTACACAAATAAGTGGCTTGGCGAGTGGTGCTACATTCCCATTCGGGGTAACTACCAACACCTTCGTTGCAGAAGATGCCGTTGGTAATAAAGACACTTGCTCGTTTACAGTGACTGTCTTTGAAATCCCTAGTGTTGCAAACGCAGGAGTTGACACCAATATTTGTGAACCCACTTATGCTTTATCGGCAGATACCATTACGATTGGAAATGGAAGTTGGACTTCACCTGATGCAACTATCAACTTTATGGACAACACTGCCCCATCGACCACTGTATCAAACCTGAAAAGAGGAGATAACCTTTTGATTTGGACGGTAACCAATGGTGTTTGTAATCCGCATATTGACACCGTTATTGTTACTTTCGATAACGAACCAACTACAGCCGATGCCGGAGAAGACATTACGCTTTGTGAGGTCAATGTTACCCCTCTTGATGCCAACACTCCGCTCATTGGAAATGGAGTATGGAGTGTACTTTCAGGAAATGGACAGTTTGCAAACATCAACGACCCAACAACTGAAGTGGAAATACCTGACAATAGTTTCAACTCTTTTATTTGGACGATTTCTAATGGAACCTGTGCTTCTAGCAGTGATACTATCGATGTGAAAGCGGCTTCTAATCCAACTGCGAATGCAGGAGATACCATTTCTATTTATAAGGATGATGGTGTTCAATTGAATGTTGAATCTGATTCTACTGAGCTGACTTATGTTTGGACCCCTTCTTTTAGTATTGAAGGAAGCAATACGATTCAATCACCTTTTGCTCGTCCGGCAGAAACCACAGCGTATACTGTAGTGGTAACCTCTGCAGATGGTTGTTTTGGAACCGATCGAGTAGTTGTAATTGTTTCTGATTTGTTGAAAATTCCTACTGCATTTACTCCTGATGGAGATGGAGTTAACGATACATGGGACATTAAAAACACTGAAGAGTTCGCAGCAGTGGAAGTAATAGTATACAATGGAAATGGAAATGAGGTATTCTCTTCTACCAATTATGAATCTTGGGATGGAAAGTATGAAGGCAAAGACCTCGAAGTCGGCTCCTACTATTTTGTGGTAAAAACCACAGACAAAGCCGGTAAAAATTCTGTAAAAACAGGAATTGTATCTATTTTAAGGTAATAATAAGACTCGATTTAAATCAAAATAAAGATGAAAAATACAATCGCAATTTTCGCCATAGGTTTATTCAGTTTAGTGTCCGTAAAAGCACAAATAACGGAGCAATACACCATGTGGAACTTGAATCACTTCCTTGTCAATCCTGCTGCTGCAGGAAACAGTGATTATTTAGATGTTTCACTAGGTTTTAGAAGACAATGGGCTGGCGTTAGTGACGCTCCAACTACTTTTTACGGAACTGGGCATACCGTTTTAAACGGCCCGAAGGGAGCAGAAAGGTCAGCACTTAGAATTAGTAACTCTTCTACTTCCAAAGCTAGACCTAGACTCAAACATGCGATGGGTGCTAAAATTGGCACCATTGAAAATGGAGCTTTCCGCAAAAGCGAAGGGATGCTGACTTATGCCCTACATTTACCAGTTCTAAATGATATGTATTTAGCATTTGGAGTATCAGCGGGATTAACCAACCTAGGTTTCACAGAGTCCAAAGCAGAAGTGTTAATCGCGGAAGACAGAACCTATGAGGCCTATGCTTCCGGACAAAATCAAAACATGTTCAACGTCAATGCGGGAGCCTACTTCTACTCTGACCAATTCTATGTAGGATATTCAGCGAGTGACCTCATGCAAAACAAGTTGGATTTAATTGAAACTACCGCAAACCTCAATGAGCGATCTCAGTTAAAAATAAGACACCAGATTATGGGAGGTTATCATTTTGATTTGAATAATGATTTTCGACTTTCTCCCGCTGTTTTGGTTAAGCAGTCCGGGGTTGGCCCAATCAGCTACGACATTAATACTGTCCTAACCTACAAGCAGAGCCTTTCGATAGGCGCAGCTTATAGAAGTGAAGATGCCATCTCTGCTTTACTAGGATTTCAATTGAATCACTTATTAAAGGCCGGGTATGCTTATGACTTTACCCTTTCGGATATTCGTGATCAATCAAGTGGTAGCCACGAAATCTTTGTTGGAATCACCTTATTTTAATCCTATCCTCAACGCAATTATCATTCATTATGATTAGATATTTATTCCTTCTCAGTGCACTGTTTTTCTTAAGTGATTTAAATGCACAGTTCATTCTTCCGCAATTTGAAACACCAATAAAGCTAGAACCACTCAATAGCGCTGCTGAAGAAAGTCTACCTATTCCCTATCAAAATGGAGATAAAATGTATTTTGTTAGAACAGCAGTTTTAGGTAGTCTGAAGGAAAAAAGTAAAGGACAGGAAGTGTGGCAAGCTAAACGCGAAGGTGGAGTTTGGCAAAGTCCCACTAACCAATTTGACGCTGTGAACGACAATGGAAATAATGCCATAATCGGAACTTCTAAAGATGGCAATCGCGTCTATGTATTCAACTCGGTTCAGACGAGAAGAAAGTTAGCCAAAGGAATTGCGATGACTGAAAAAAATGAAAATGGTGAGTGGAGCGAATTGGTAAAAATTGAAATCCCCGGGTTTGAAATCGGAGATGGACTCTATTCTTTTTACATTAACCCAGATGAAAACGTCATCCTCATTAGTATGCCAGTTGATACTGACACTTCCGATTATGAAGATTTATTCATCAGCACCAAAGGAGGCGATGGGAATTGGTTACCCATTGTTAGTCTAGGTTCAACTATCAACACTCCAAAAAGCGAATTGAGCCCTTATTTAGCAGATGATAATAAAACCCTTTATTTCTCTAGTACTGGTCATGGTGGACTAGGAGATGCTGATATATTCGTCACTTATCGATTGGATGATAGTTGGGTTAATTGGAGCAATCCGTTGAATATGGGTGCACCAATCAACTCTCCACTTTTTGATGCCTACTTCATCATTGGGAACAATGAAGAGGTTTATTTTACGAGTAACAGGGGGCAAATTTTTAGTGATATCTACTACACTAAACTCACCAAAGAAGTTCGATTTATTGGCGATGGTGAAGTCATCAATGGAAAATTCATTTACAAAGGCCTACCGGTAGAAGGGCTAACCTTAAATGTGTATGACGAAAACAACCTATTAATAGATCAAGTCGTTACTGATGAAAATGGTCTATTCTCTTATGTCAAGCTAAATCCGGACGAAAGCTACATCATCCGACTTTCAGAAGAAGATGCTCAAAAATATGATGGAGCAAAAATTTACCTACTTGATGAAAGCGAAAACCTTAAAAAGCGACTGCATTACCTCAGTACAGAGAAAAGCTTCCTAGAAGAAGAACCTCTCGTTCAAAAAGACGAAATGATTGTTGGAGTATTTGAATACAACAACCTTCCGAGAGCCAATACAGGCTTAGTTCTTTTCAATGAAAAGGGAGAACCCTTGGATACAATTTACACCAATGAAAAGGGCCAATTCACCTACAATAAAATCAAATTTGATCAAGCTTATTCAATGCGCCCTATCGATATGACTGATGAAGAGATCGCAAGCTCATCCATTTATATAGATGGAAAAAAGAGACAAAAGATGAGCACCTTAAGTGCGGATAAAAATTCACTCTTATTGAAAGATGTTAGCGATGACACTGAAATTTTGAAAGGGGTATTTCAATATAAACAATTGCCACTCGCTAACGCTGGGTTAGTAATCTGGGATGAAAATGGATTTCCAGTTGATACTATTTATACGGATGATAAAGGAAACTTTACCTATGAAAAAATCAAAACAGATATTATATATTCTCTCCGACCGTTGGACATGACCCCTGAGGAAATGGATGATGCAGTGATTTATCTGCTCGACGATGAAGATAAAATTGTTGGAGTCTCGGACAAGGACAATGAAAATCCTTTCTTAATGGTTCCATATACCGAAGGAGATGAGGTAATTTATACTCCTGCAAAAGGAATCGAAAAAATGACGGAAAACCAACCAATTCCCGCCTCCAAAATAGCTCCAGAAAAAACAAACACACTAGCTCCAGCAACTGAAAAGGCAGTTGCCAAAAAACTAGAACAGAAAGATGAAAAAACTCTTCCTTCTATTAATCAGGAGAACAAAGGAAATTACACCTTGGATTATCCATTCAATCAGTTCTACTTAGGTAAGGATGACAAACAAATCCTATTAAAGGTAATTGCTCTTATGAAGAAAGACCCTTCGCTTAAAGTGAGATTAATTGGACACACCGACAATGTGGGCCGCGATGAAGTCAACCAAGAGGTTTCTGAACAACGTGCTGAAGTGGCTAAAAAATTCATGACCGATAGAAACATTAGCCCTGACCGAATTACCACAGAAGGTATGGCAGACAGACAACCGGTGGCTACTAATGAGACTAAAATAGGTAGAGCAGAAAACAGAAGAGTAGAGATTAAGTTTTAAAATATCCCCTACTCTATATAACCATAAAGCAGCTCGATTTATTCGGGCTGCTTTTTTTAGAGTTGGACATTACCCCACACATTCTGCCTCGCAGAAACCCAAAAACTCGAAAATGTTAACCCTACATTATAACTTAACTCAACGTTCAATTTGACTAAAAAAAGGCAGAATCGGATACAAAAGAGATTTTGGTTGTTTGGGCCTAGGGTTAAAATTAATTGATTAATCAATGGTTTCATGTAGGGCTCAAATCTGATGTATTGATTGAGGGGGAGGAGTAAAATCAATTTCAATTTAAAAAGAAAAGTTAGTCAAGATATAAATTAATAACCTTCTAAAAACATCTGAGCATTCTGAGATTCTATTTTCTCAGCTATACTTTCAGATTCATTCGAGCTAATTAAGTTAAAAATTGACTCTGCATCTTTTAATTGTTTGTAGATTCTAAATTCTTCAGAAGTCTTTTGAAGTAGGTTCATCAGAAATTAAAAAGAACTGGTTGTTATTATGATTTACAGCCTTTATCGTTTTTAGATGTGCAATTACACTTATGTAAGTATTAAGCTCTTTGTGTAAAGTAGCTGTGGTTTTAGTAAGTGGCAATGTTTTCGCACCTATAAAGGCTCCATTCTTTCCTATACAATCTATTTTGAAGGCACTCAAGAGCGTAGGGGCAAATCTCGAATCTAACTCAATATTAGTATGTACCTTGTTAGCTACTCGAGTAATTAACTTTGAATTTACCCTTTTGTAAAATTGTACTTCTTTCTCTGAGTTTTTTTCTTTTTGGATGGGTTCTATTTGATCTACCAATAAATGAAAAAGCTGATTAAATTTTACAGCGTCAATACTATCATAGATTGCTTTAGGAGCAGTAAAACCTAATATACCATTACTATACTTCGACAAGTATTCAAAGTAGTTTTCAGATATAGGATTATTGATATCAAAAAAACTATGCTCTTGTTTTTGGCTTTGGGTATTTACTTTTTGAAGATTAGCAGCTATTTCTTTCACTAATAATTCTATCTGTTTAGAATCAATTTTCATTAATGATTTTGCAATCCTCTTCTTTAAATCAGAAAATTGAAAATGAAATAACATGCCATCAAAAACGATTAATCCAATGATAATAGAATCTTGAATATAAGAATTAGGCGATATTTTTACAAGGCTATAGAAAGAATTCATTTTTTTATGTCCTTAATAAAGGAATAAAAAAGTTGGAAAACTAGTTTATTTCTGTTTTCGTTGAATAAAAAATGGCCTAAGGCTTCTTCATTGGTCTTGTCTATCTGAATTTCAGGAGGAAAAAATTGAGAAATTTCCGGAGATTTACTTTTGCATTGTGCTACGCAAAGATAACTTTTTCAGTAGTGATTACTAACGAACCAATTACAATTCCATCTTAATAGAACTATTAAGCTTAGCAACTGGCATTTTAAAAACATTCACCATTTTGGGAGCTATTTCTATTAAAAAACCAAGTATTTTAGGCCAATCTTGCCAATCCCTACTCTAATCCAATATGCATATGATTATAAGCGATAAATAAGGGTTTACTAAAATTTAATTAGTCCAAATCAAATACCTGATCTGTCTTTAGTTTTTCGCTAACGTTAATGGTTGGTAAAGGGTAGTGGTTGTATTCTGTTTTTTCTGTTTTAGCATGCAATATTCCACGTGTAGTGCCCACACTTATAATCGCTAAATGCTGCAGAAACCCTTTTGAAACTTTAAACTTTTTACCAGGCTTTATAAAACTAGCCCAAGCTTCTTGTTCAATTTGAAATTCGCACTTCACCTCTATTACCATAGCAACTTGACCATTTTGCAAATAATTAATATTTACAAAACAACCAATCATGTTGGTGTTAGCGTCTATTCCGAAATTGATGTCAATGTTCAAACTTAGTTCTGGAACATTCTCTAACTCTTTAATTAGAATTGCAAACTGCTCAGTATTAATATTGGCTAAATAAAAGCCAACTTTTTTATTAGTAGGCATATTTTTTATTTTTGTCCCAAACTCCTTGCTGATTCAATTGAATAACTTTTGGTTCGTTGTGAGTAATATGGGTGTAGTTCCCTACCGTATGAACCGCTCGAATGGCCTGATGAAAGCTAAATTTGATTTCTACTTTAATTTCTTGCGTCTCTTTTACGCCTACCTGAATTAGTTCAATACCAAGTGCTGCCTCAATTTTTGAAATGGTTTCGAAGGTGAAATTCTCTTTTCCTTTTACCCATTTATTTACTTGCTGAGGAGATACTTGCATCAATTCGGCTAACCCTTTTTGGGTCATCTTTTTTGACTTCAGGGTTTGTAGTATTTTTAGCGCAACAGCCTGAGCGTTTTTTAACCATCCCCGGTTTTCTGCTCTCCAAGTTATAGCGTCTAGCGACCGCTTGTCTTGATCGCTTACTAAAGCTAAAAATTTTTCTTTATTGGTCGGTTTCATATCTTAATACTCGTTATCTTCTAGTAAGAACTCATAGAACGAATCGGAATCAAATACGTCGTGTTCCTTTAAAAAACTGCGACATCTTTCTAATTTATTCAGCTCGTCTTGAGTGTGCGTTCGGTCTTTTATTAAATGAGTAAACTTTATCGTTCCTCCTGTAATAACAAAACACTCCGTATCTATTTTTAAGGCATATAATCGAAAATAGGTTTTTCTTCCCTTCTTCCTAGAAAGTTCACCTTCTTGATATTCTTGATTGTAGAGTGGTTTAAAAAACTCTCCGAGGGTTTCTTTTCCTTTACTGCTTTGGTATAGTATATCGTTGATTTCATCTGCACTTTGAATTAGTTTTTGAGGTAATTCATTGATATTTTCATTGTCAGGTACATCTGATTTATGTAATTCTACAAATTCTATGAGGTAGCTCGGATCTGTCCATTTTCCATCTTCTCCTAGAAGTTTTGCGAATTCGTTTTCTACCTCTTCATCGAAATGAAAGGCAAACAAATTCTCAGCAAATATAGACACTATCTTCATAAAATCAACCTGCAGGTTTATTTTTAACTAAAACTTAACAAGATTAAGGACTGTGTTGCCTTTACAATGCTTGTTTCACTAAACTCATGATATATTCTATATGTTTGGTGTCCTTTACAATTATTTCATAATCACCATTTCCCCAGTGACCAACATTGGACATATCTCTCGCTAAACCTAATAGATCATGATCATCAAGTTCTCCTCTTTTCAAATTAATGTGCAGTTTGATTTGCTTATTTTGAACACTAATATCTGTTATATTTTTATCCTTTTTAAATGCGACATACTTCTTCTTAGCTTCAATCTCAATTTCATCTGACAAGTTTAAAATCGCACTCTTAAAAGCTTCATAAAGTTCAATCACTTCATCTGACTTCCCTGCTAAATGGTCTTCCTCTGTATAGACCTTTATCTCATCTTGAACAGCTTTAAATTCTTGGTTCCTTTCGGTGAGTGGTTTGATACTTTCAGCCGACTTTGATTTCTTAATGGAATTGATAGAAACTGTATTGTTTTCATATTGCTTTACTTCCCACAATTCAATGCCTAAATCTTTAAAATTAGTGGCCAAGCGTTGCTTATCGTTAAAACTTTGAGAAACAAAAACAACTCTGCTTTGCGACCAATCTACGTCGGTTCGCTTTAAGGTTTTCTTTTGTGTTTCGTTGTATTCTATGATGAAATCAGCTTTATTTTCTAGCATCAAACTTAAATAACCCATTCCTTGGTCGACAACAGAATCATTCTTACCTCGTTTGTATTCAATAATGATAAAGGCTTTGCTCTCTTTATCATATCCCAAGGTATCAATGCGTTTATTTTTTATGGTAAACTCAGATTTTACCATTTGCAAACCCATAATGCTTTCCAAATTGGACTCAAACAAGTTTTGAATTTCCTTTTCTAATTTAAAGGGCTTTTCTTTAATGGTAGAAAGTTTTGATTTTGTGTTTTGGTAGATTGGCATGGGTTATTTTTTTTTGAATTACGAAGAAGTTTTAGTTTCAAATTTGATCTGATGTTTATCTAAAATTTTAATAGCTTCAAAATAATGATCTTTCATCCATTTGGAAGATATACTTTCTATTATTTCTAAATCTTTTTTACCTGACATCCGTCTATTAAAAAACGAATACAACATAAGAAACCTATATAGAACATGTGATTTAAAATTTAAAGAACCTTCAATATGTTCTGTTCTTTGTTTCAAATAAACTGTTGCTTCAAAATAATTTTCTCCAACATTTCCTTTTAAATCTCTACCAAATGCTTTACACATACTCTTCATATGGTGCATATTAAACATAGGAAAAAAAGTGTTGGGATAGAAAAGGGAAACTAATCTCATAGGTAATGCAGTGGAGTATTGTTTTATATCTTTTCTGAAGATACTATTACAAAGTGTGTCAAGTTGCCCATTATCTTCCAATTGCCAGTCTTTCCCATTATAAACCGGAGGATACATAATTTGTATTACTTCTTCAATTTTTGGATTATTAAATGCTGTTCTAACTTGACCATGATGTAAGCCAGTTCTAGCAGATGTTTTACCATAAAGAATTTTATGAATTAGAGTGTTTTGATTACTAAAGCCCTTGCTTTCATCAATTAATAACTTTTTTGAATAATTGCTATTAAACGACTGCTTTATTGTATTGCTATATGTTGTTAATTCTTTATTTACCCAATTGAAATCATCTTTTGAAGATAAAAGCTGTTCCTCACATTCTTGTAACATTAAGTCTGGGTTCCAGTTATTAAGAATTGGGAAACTAAAGATTTGCTTCTTGGATTTATGATTGGTTTTTTCTTGATTTTTATTTACACTGTCAAATACATGCCTATTTCTGTTCAGAAGTTCTTGATTGATTATATTATTCCTTGAATTTTTCCAAATTTGATCAAAAACACGCTCCATTTCTGCCGATTTAATCTCATCATGTATCATTAATTCTATATTCTTCTCTCCTCCGCCAAAAGTTAAGTTAGCTGAACCGGCAAGCCATTTATTGTCTACTATAAAAAGTTTAGTATGGAGCATGTTGTTGAATCGAATCTTGAAACCAACTTTTAAAAGTATTTCAATTGCAGGGAAGCAATAAGTAGAGTATTGAGTTGGATCGAATCTAATTACGCATCTTTTGTCTTTTATTTTAGTAAGGTTTTTTTGGTCTAAGTATTCACTTCCGGTTGTGGTAAAGTAAGGAGATAAGAAAAAGAACTTTTCATTGCAAGTAGCACTATTTTTCTTCCACCAATTATGAATATTATCTGTTATTATTTGCACAATATTAGAGGTATAATATTATTTATAGTAATTTAAATTTAGTTGCAATATCTATTGTCAATTTGGACAATGGTCTTTTATTTATTTCATGTTCGTTTAGATAATTACCTAATAAATATTCTAAAGCAGATTTTTTACTTGTTACTAATCCTAATGCTTTATGAATATTCGTCCCATTCTTTGAATATTGATTGGATAAGTAAACCAATCGTTTAGCTATGTCTGAATGACGTTCGTATAATCCTGTTATGTTAAAAGTATTGTCATGCTTTTTAAAAAGATCTTCCGTTTGTTTATACCTTGTAGCGTATTTAATTTTAAAAGATTTTTCAGGCTCCTTTTCTAAATCTATGGCATTCATTTTATGAATATTGTCCGGCAAATCCACTTTAAAATATGTAGATTCATGGAGGCTTGAATGATACGGATGAAAGTCTAAACTTACATCTACAACACTATCTGATTTTTTCTGATTACAAGAGCCACAACATGGGACTAAATTATACATGCTAATTGCCAGGTATGGATATTTGCTTTTAGGAAAAAAATGGTCCAAAGTAAAGCTTAAGTCCTGTTTTGGCCCTTTTCGGTTAGCAACTAATGTATATTGGTTATTACAAAATGGGCAGGCTTTAATATTTATTTTTCTGCAAAACCAGCCACTTTTCTTTTTAGAATTTCTGAATCTTTTATAATCAAAAATTACTTTTAAAACTTTCTTACTAAAGTCATTTAATTTGCCATCCGTTTCGTAAAGCGTAGCTAAAAAATTCGGATTCCTTTCAATAGTTTGAATGTGATCTAAAAGTTCCAGAATTGTTCCATCCAAAATATTCTGAAGGTTTGTTTCAATATAAGTTAAGAAAGCCTTCTCATTAGGATTTAAATTGTAGATAGTTCCCTTGGAATCAATTATTATTTTCCCTGTAAGAACAGAATCAGAAACAATCTTATCGATATTATCACCATTCCCCGCCCTATTAATTTGATTATAATAAAGTGACTGAATTTCAGATAATTTAGTAACTGTGCCATCAAAAGATTCTATTTCATCTACTAAAATCATTATTTTCTCTTTTTTAATGCTCTCAATTCTTTTAACCTTGCTTCTAGTAGTGCTTCTTCTTCTTCAATATCTGGTAGATGATTAAACTTCTCATTAAATAAATCTTCTAGTTTACATTTTATTAGCATGTCACCAACTTCATCAATAATTGATTCTGCTTTTTCTTCTTCCCAATCTTCAGTTTTTTCTTCTTCGCTTTTTAAATACTCAATTAATGACTCAAGTGTTTTGAAGGCAAAATCGCCAATTGTACCGTTCTCTAAGAAAAAACTTTCTGCAAGTAATTCGTGAATATTCGCACCAAATGTTTTGATCTTTTTATTTGATACTATTTCAGGTCCACTTTCTCCTTTCATTATTAGCTTAACATTTTCTCTTGGTAAATCGGAGATAAGGTAAGGGCTATGCGTTGTGAATATAATTTGGAATAGCTTTTTAGGAAAATTTTGCTCTAAAAATTTAAAAAAGTTATTTAAAAATTGTTTTTTCCATTGTGGATGATATGAAGTGTCCGGTTCATCTAAAAGAATAATGAAATGATTTTGTTCTGAATCTCTTAGTGTATCAAAAAGACGTGCATAGAAATTTAGGGCTGATAGCTCACCTGCACTAGGAGAAGGATAAATCAAATAATCAGAGAAATACGGAGTTACATATGTAGAGCGATAAAATAATTTTCTTTCAATATTTAAAAATTGTGTCAATAAAGATTTGTCAATAATGGAATCAAAAGATAATTTAGCACTTGCTAAAATATAAAAGTTAATATTAGCAGAATCTCTGATTCCATCTCTATATCCGTTAGAAACGGCCTTATAATGGTCACTAAATCTTTTCTTTTTTTGACGTTTGATGATTTGTGAAAATAGTTGACACCATTCTATTATTAATTTATTTTTAGATAAATATTTTGGTATAGTACGCTTAAAAACAAAATTTCTATATTCATTTTCTTTAATTTTTAAGCCTTCTTTTTTATCAAAAGCTATTAGCATATTTAATAAACCTAAACGCTCAAATGCCAATATTAATTGACTTCCATTTACGCCTTTCGTAATCCTATTTGTGTAAAAAGTGTGCTTTTCAAATGATAGTATTTCGCTTTGTAGGCTTTGTAGTTCATAATTATCCAAATACTTATTATTTCCACTAAAATTTAAACTCAAAAAAATATTTTCTGGTTTAAATTCAACGCCACTGTGATTGGAATGTAAAAATAGATTTAACCATTTTCTGCTATCCTCTCTATATAATGCTTCGTAAGTACCGATTCGGTCTAAATCTCTATATAGTCCAACTTTTTTTTCTATTTCTCGAATTTTTCGATGGGTATAGTTTTCATGATTATTAATAAAATAGTCATTCGAAATGTTTATTAATGAGTTATTATGATAATCAAAGCTCCTATAGTTAATCTCACTTGAATGAAAAATAAAATTAGAAAACTCGTCTAGTTCTTCTTCACGAATTTGATTCTCAAAAGGAGATTCTTTGTAGTCCACTAATATATATTCTGGTATAAGATTAGTGTAATTTTCGATATTGAGGTCTTCATGATAAAATATTTCATTTCTAATCACAATAATTGCTTTTAATTCTAGAGCATTATGCCCCATTGAATTATCGTTTAAAGTAGCTAACAATTCAAGTAAAACTTCCATTATTGAGGTTTTCCCTGATCCGTTTTGCCCAGCAATTGCATTCAGGCTTAAAATATTTTGACCAAATTTCAATAATTGCTTAGGATTTGGCTTAGTAATTAGCTGTTTACCATCATATTCAAATTGATGCTCTCCAGAATGAGCGAAGTTTATTTCAAAGTTTTTTAAACTTCTATATTCTTCAATCCATAAATATTTTAACTCCATAATCCCTCCTTCCTATTTATACTCCCCTTCCCCCTCAGCAGCAACTCCCAACTCTACTTCCTCCAACTTCTCATAAGCAGTTCTAACCGAAACCTGCCCATTCATCAACATCGGCAACAACCAATCCCGCAAGGAAGAAAGGTGTTGGTTTTCAAGACCTATTTTATTTTGTTTTTCAAACATGGGGTGCACAATTGAATTATAATTCTTGAGCACATCATCATTAGGTTTTATTACCAGTAAGGAGAATAAATCACCTTTAGTAATTGATCCAAAAGTTGTCCCATCCGTATTTCTCCTATCAAATACTTGCTTTAAGTATCTTAAGACTCCGTCTAAATAGGAAATAGAACCAATTTTACTGTTTAAAGCGGCTAACCCCCGACCTATGCAACAATCTTCATTTGCAATGTTCATTGTTCCAACAGGAGCTCGAACACTTAATAAGATGTCTCCTTCTAGAGCATGTCTAGAAGGTTGAGTAGTGAATTTTCTATTTGTTGGAAATCGTGAACCAAAGTCTGTGCAACCTTGATAAAACACTTTTCCTATACCTTCTTCATTGTAAGAATCTCCAGGAGGAGATTGACCCATCGTAATATTAGCAATGTCTTGTAATTCGACAACCTCCCACCCCTCAGGTATCTCCCTTTTCAATTCGGCATTATAAACCATTTTGCCGCCAGAGGACTTATAAGGTTTGCCATTTTTACCTGGATAATTGAATTGCACAAACCAATAATCATAAATTAATTTGGCCATGTCTTCCAACTCTGCATTGATCTTATTGTTCAGCTCTATTTTAGCGTCTAAATCAGAAAGGACTTTGGCGATTTGTTTGGATTCAATTTCTTTGACAGGAAATAAAGTTTCAATTTGAAAAAGAACCATCTTGTCTAATTCTCCTTGTCCTGAACTCCCTGTCATAAAAGACATTAATTTTTCTTCAATAGAAAATAAATAATAAGCTAATAGCTCTGCAATAAACTGATCTTTACATCTTAAAACTAAGATATGAGAGTCTGTTACTAATTTATATCCATTTGGAATCTCATTTAAATAAGTACAACGCCCAGCTGTACCAACACCTGTTGAGTTAATTAAAATGTCTCCCATTTTTAAATACTTTTTTTCAGAAAAAGTTTGGCTTTCATCAATATGCCTTGCTAAATCCCAATATATTCGGTTATCTCTAATGCATTTCTGGTTTAGAACTATAGTATTACTAACTTCTGCATATTTTGGTGTAACACCTTTAAAGTGATCAATAATTAAATCACCAACTAATACTTTATTCCTCATATTTCAACCCCTCCAAATTCTTTTCAATCTCAGTCTCTAACTTTTTCCCTTCCGCAAACAATTCGCTCAATTTACTTTTGTAGCCGTTTAGCTTTTCTACAAATTCTTGTGGAGTAATGTCAACGTATTCTATTTTTACTTCAAAGTATTGCCCTGCACTTAGGCTGTAATTTTTGGCTTTTATGTCTTCGTAAGAAACTACTACCGAAAAGTCGTCTTCTGCTTTCTTGGCATTAAACACCTCTATGATGCGGTCTTCTTCAGCCTCAGAAAGTACCGTCTTTTGGTTTTTGCCTTCTTTTACTTTGGTTCCCAAATTAGAAGCATCTACCAATACCACATCGCCTTTGTTACTTTTGTCTAAAAACAAAATGGAAACGTTGGTGCCCGTAGTCGCAAAAATATTAGAAGGCATGCTTACCACACCTGCCAACATTTTACTTTCTACCATTTTCTCCCTTATCTTCTTGTCTATTCCACTTTGTGCGGTTATAAAACCGGTGGGTACTACTATGGCTGCTTTTCCTTTATCACTTAATGAGAACATGATGTGCTGCAAAAACAACAAATAAATGGCCATGCTCTCCTTCTTACTTTTGGGCACATTGGGTATTCCTGCAAAAAAACGTTCTTGGTTGGCTTTGCTATCTAACTCTTCTCTGTAATCAGAAAAATCCAACTTAAAAGGTGGGTTAGAAACAATGTAATCGAATTTTTGCAGCTTACCGTCTTCCGATCTGTGGTATGGGTCTTTTATGGTATTGCCTTTAACCACATTGGGTAAAGAGTGTACCAAGTCGTTCAATATTAAATTCAACCGCAGTAAAGAAGAAGATTTTTGAGAAATATCTTGGGTATATATCGTGCTTTTGTTTTCGCCAATTTGGTGGGCTAAATTCATCAGCAGCGTTCCCGAACCTGCACTTGGGTCATAACAAGTCACATTGCTTACTTCATTGTTTACTAAACAACGCGCCATGATTTTAGAAACAGCATGCGGTGTAAAGTATTCGGCATATTTACCGCCACTATCAGAGTTGTAATCCTTAATCAGGTATTCAAAAATAGCTGCAAAAAAGTCAAATTTCTCTTCAAAGATTCCTTCAAAACTAAAGGTTATTAACTTATTAATAAGCGCCTTGCAAAAGGCATCTCTTTCGTCAGTTACATATTTACTCACTTCTTCAAACAACACAATTTTTGTTTTTCCAGAAGTCAATACAGAAAATATTTCGCTGTTTTCTTTGGCAATGTCCAACAAGGTATCGTCGAACAATTTGGCAAAATTAGCTTCGTTTTGTCGGTCAAATAAGTTTTGTATAAAATGGTTTTTTCCAATTTTGGCGGTCCTTTCGCCCAATTCCATTTCCAACACCTCGTATTCATCATCACTGAATTTATTCAGTTCCAATTCCCAGTCTTTCCCTGCCTTTTCTAATCGAGGGTCTAGCTTTTTAATTTGGTAAACAAATTTGTCGTTTAATAATTTGTACAGAAAAACTTGCGTAATCACCTTAAACTCGTTTCCATCATTCCCTAATCCATATTGAGCACAAACGCTTTTTAGGTCGTCAATTAAATCTTTAATCTGCTGCTCAAATTCCTTTGTTTTACTCATTTGTTTTTTATGTGTTCTGTTTCTAAAATGTAATTGCACAATTGTCCACTTCGACTATCGCTCTGTGTGACAATTGAGAGTTAAGCAATATTCCCCCTATATTCATTTAAATATTCATTCACCAACAATTGGTTTACTCTTTTGTAATCAGCAGCGGCCAATGGTAATTTATTCTTAAACTGCTTTACTACGATGCGTTGCAGCATTTTTTCAACATAATTTTCATTGTCCATTTGTCGGTTATTTTGATCAATTTCTTGGTCCACTTCTGCCTTTAATTCCATTAAGACTTCGGCTAATTTTCGGTCTTTATCGGTTATCGGGTCTTTCTCCATCAATCGTTTATGCAAACGAGCGTATTTTTTATCGTCTTCATATTTCTGAGCCAACAATTGGTTTTGCCTTTCCAACTCAACCGCTTTATTGTAGATCACCTCTAGTTCCTTTATGTTGGAGTTCATTTCGTCTTTGCTTACTTCATTTAAGTTCTTTTTCTTAAACAAGCGCTCCAACTCTTCTCGTAAGGAGATAAACTCAGGATCTCTTGGGTCAAAATTGCCACCCAAACTTTCTCGAGTTTTCTGTAAAATATTTTTTAACTGATCCGCCAAAACCAATTCTTCTTCTTTCACTTTCGTGAAGGAGAAAATAATATCTTCCAAAGCAATGTTGAGTAGATTGGTGTTGTCCATGTCATTCTCCAATGCTTTTTTGGTATTGATTAAAGCCAATCGGTTGTTCGCTTCTCTAGAGAGTATGGCTAGTTTTCTAAAATCAAGTTCGTTTAAAAAGTCATAATTGCCAGATAAACGAATCAGGTTGTACAAGCTTTTGGCATCACCTAACACCTTGGCAATCTTTAGCATTTCGCCATGGTCATTGATTTGGCTAATCTGTTGAGAAAACACTTCTGCATCTTGGGTATTAAATTGAAATAAAGTGTCTTTTATCGTTTCAATTTCTTGAGCAATCTCTTCAGGCTTTTTAAACAAGTCAGAATAATGCTGCATTTCGTCGCCTAATTCTCCTTGTAGCTCTTTAAAGTAGTCTAAGTTTGTTTTATCAAACTCTTTTTCAATGTCAGCAAAATCTACAATGTAACCGTATTTGTGGTCTTTATAGGTTCTATTTACACGGGTTAAGGCTTGAAGTAAATTGTGCGCCTTAATCACTCTAGTGAGGTATAGTTTTTTTAATCGTTTGGCATCAAAACCAGTTAGCAGCATGTTGTAGACAAAAAGGATATCAATTTTTCCTTCTTTAAATTCCTCAACTAAATCCTTTCTAAAATCCTTATCACCAACATCATGAAGTATCACTTCAGCACGACTTACCTTTCTATTGGCTTTTTCTTGCTCTCCGTAGCTTAATTTAGGTTCAGCAGCCATGTTGTGCTGCGGCTCTGAATGGCCATAATTGGTTTCAAATAATTCTTGAAGTGCTTTTGCTTGCTTAGAAGAATCACAGATAACCATTCCACCAACAGAAGCATCGCCAACCGTCATTCTAAATTGCTCTAAATCTTTTACAATATACTCCAACAGCGCTTCCACAAACTTGGGGTGTGCATAGGCATCTTCCTTTTTAAAAGAACCTCGCATGGTTTTAAACTGCTCCAAGAGTTCTTTCAGTTTTAGTTTGTAATTGGTTTCTATTTCTTCTCGAATTAGGCGCAGTGTATACCCATCTTTAATAGAGGCATTGTAATAATACTTGTGAATGTAATCGCCAAAAATCGATTTTGAATTGTAATCACTACCAAGTAGCGGAGTTCCTGTTAATCCAATTCGAATGGCGTTTGGATCAGACTCATTTAAATTCGATAAAAAGCTACCCGTTGGGTTATAACTTCGATGAACTTCATCTAAAAAGTAAATCCGTTGAATGTTTACTTGGTAATCGGTGTTACGAACAACCTCTGGGTCATCTTTGAATTTATGAATGTTTACTACCGTAATTTCTGACTTCCCGGTATCGTTATGTATGACACTAGTCGATTTTATTTCTTTGGTAAAATCCTCTTTAGAATTAACATTGTGAACCACCAAACCACGGCTTCTGAACTCAAGGCTTGCTTGGGATAATAAATCTAATCGGTCTACAATAAAGTAAAACTTAGGCACAATGCCTTTGTTGCGAAAATAATTCGTGAGGTATTTTACATTATAAAACGCCAATGCTGTTTTACCACTGCCTTGAGTGTGCCATATAATGCCATTTTTTATTCCTTCATCTAGTTTTTGTTCAATAGCTTTGGTTGCAAACAGTTGCGGATATCGCATGATGTGCTTTTGCAAATCCTCAGATTCTATTGGTTTTACATAGGTTATGGCATATTCCAATAGAAAAGCCAAACGGTCTTTTTTAAATAGAGAGGTACAAATTCGATTGGTTGGTGTGTTTGATTTTTTATTTGTTTGATATTCAGCAGAACTTTTAATCCCCAACAAGTTATTGTCTTTTAAAACCCAATTTTCATCTGCATCACTTAATCCAGAAAAAATAGAATGATTAAAAGTATGTTCCTCTCTGAAGTAATTAAAATGAGGTTTTCCATAAGATGGCGTAGCGTAGAAGGCCCCTTGTAATGGTTGAATTGCGCCATTATCATACTCCATATTATTGGAGAATACCATCAGTTGCGTTATGTTCACAAAGTTTCTAAACTTCTTGTTTTGAAAACGAGAGATAATCCGTTTCCGTTCTGCTTGTACTCCATCTAAATTGTTAGGCTTTTTTACTTCTATGAAAGCTAAAGGCATTCCATTTATAAGCAGAACAATATCAGGTCTAAAATTGTCATCATCCTTTTGGTAAGGCAATTCCGTTACGACATGAAAATCGTTGTTTTCAAAGTTCTCAAAATCAATCAAACGGTTACCTGATCGTTCTACTAACTTTTCATAAAAGGCTTTTCCTAAATCTTCATTCTCTAAACTTAGTGCTACTTCATCATAAAAACGTTTAATATCGTTGGCATCAAATTCAGGGTTTATTCGAGCAATGCTTTCGTTAAAAATAGAGGTAAAGATATTGGTGCTTTTGTCCCACGTAGTATTTTTCAACGAAAGGTATTTGTACCCCAATTGAATTAGATGAAGTATCGTAGGGATTTTTACTCTCGTGTCTTCGTTGAATTCCATTAATAATCTAGTTTAGTTCTTTTCAGTAGTTGAGTGCTAAGATAGTGAATTCTATCTATTTGTTATTGATTTCACCTCTAACAAAAAAAGGTTAATTACAATAAAGAATAACACTCTATTTCCCACGAAATAATTCACAATACGCGAAGTACTCGATTTAACCACACAGAGTGCTTTCATTTAGTACCGAAATACACATTTTGTCTTTTTTGTTTTCAAGACAGTTTGAAGTAAACAATGGCTTTGGAGCGACAGGGTTGATCTTCTCTTCGCCTTAGTAATCCTAATTCAACTTGCCACAAGAAAAGCTTTAAAATATCAACTGAGTCAAAATAAATAAAACAGGTGAACCAAACCACAATATTCCATATTCCAATTTAGAATAATATTTATTTTTACATTGATATTAAATAAATTAATACGTAATATTACATATTCGAATATGGAATATTAAAATCATGAAGTACGTTCAATCCAGTATGAGTCCTTTAGATGTGGTTGTTTTAGTGCGATTATGCATCCAAGATAACCCTACGTCACAAAGTGGCTTAGCTGATGCCCTTCAGCTGAGTCAGTCAGAAATTAGTAAATCTATGGCTCGGTCTCGCTTTGCCGGCTTGCTGTTTGGGAAAGACAATCAAGTAATGCGGCAAGCTTTTATTGATTTTCTAATCCACGGTCTTCGGTACGTTTTTCCTCAACAACCTGGCCCTGTAGTTCGTGGTATGCCAACTGCCCATAGTGCTCCTCCATTAAATGAGCAAATTCAAAGTGATGAACCTTATGTTTGGCCTTCGCATTTAGGAACTGTCCGTGGCCATAGTATTGTTCCCCTCTACCCTAAAGTGGTTGAAGCGGCCAATAAAGATCCAAAATTGTATGAAATACTAGCTTTAATTGATGCCTTACGAGTTGGGAGAGCCAGAGAAAGAAACATTGCTGAAGAAGAATTAAAGCTGCGATTATGCTAAAAAACACTCAAATTAACCGTGCCATTACCAAAAAAGTTGCAAAAGCATTGGGCGATATTAACAATCGAGTGGTGTATGTTGGTGGTGCTGTTGTAAGTTTATACATTGATGATGCTTCTGCAGAAGATGTACGACCGACAAAAGATCTTGATCTCACCTTGAAAATTGCTAGTCTGGGTGCTCTTGAAGAATTGCGAGAAAATATAGTTGCCGTGGGTTTATTCAAACAGCAAATGAAAATGTAGTATGTCGTTTTCGTTACGAAGACACCTTGGTAGACATTATGGCTACAGAAGCTGTGGGTTGGGCTCCTGGCAATCGATGGTTTGCACTAGGATTCAATTTAGCTTACAACTACTCTTTTGATACAATTCAAATAAAATTATTGCCACTACCCTATTTTTTGGCCGCAAAATTTGATGCCTTTTGGGATCGAGGAATAAAGGATGTACTAGCAAGTCATGATTTTGAAGATATTGTGTATTTGTTTAATTATAGTATTAATATCGTGAATGAAATACTTCAGTCTGAACATCCAGTCAAAGAATATCTAATAGAATGCGCTTCTAACATAATTGAAAGTAAACCTATACAAGAGGCCATTATTGGCAACCTATATTATGAGGCACAAGAAGAACGTTTTTTAATGATTATGGACAAACTTCACCAATTGAAAAAAGGGGCTTAATAATCTATATATATTTCACATACAACACCTTAAATTACTCCTTCCATTAATCGAAATGCACATTTTGCATTTCACATTTTGTACAATTTAAGTGCGTTCACAAATTGCTTAAAAACAAAAACCTTCTATCTCTCGATAGAAGGTTTTTTATAAGTTGGAGGGTTTTCAGTCAAACTTGTTGTTGATAAACCTGAAAGTATACAACATTAGATCAATCCACTAACTCTATCTCTACCCTTCTATTCTTTTGTCTGTTAGCAATGGAGGTATTCGGCACTAAAGGTTCAGAATCAAGCATTGCTTTTACTTCCATTTGATCTTCATTCACCCCTTTAAATTTCAAATAATCCTTCACAGAATTTGCTCGTTTCAATGAGTACTTTCTATTCACCTCTTCGCTTCCCATGTTACAGGTATGCCCTTCAATAATAACTTTTTGATTTGGGTTTGCAATTAAAAAAGCCGCTATTTTGTCTAAAGCTGCATTCTTTTCTAATTCATCTGACTGTTTTTCTGAAGCCTCAAATTCAAATTTAATGTCCTTTTGAAAAGCGGCCTCAACCTCCTTTTCAATTTTGATAGTTGGGGCTGTTTCTTCTGGAACAACTTCAGGCTGTACTTCTACTTTAGGCTCTTCTTTCAATTTAGGCTCTTCAACTTGAACTTCCTCTATCGTCTCCTTTTTAGTCAATTCTTCTTTCTTTGGTTCAGCTAGACTATTTGCTAATCTTTTTTCAATGGATTGATTCTTCTTTCCATTATTTTTTTTCAGTCGATATCCTAAGCAAAATTCATGTGATCCACTGCTATATGAAGCTATTCCGCTATTAGAAAATTCATACGCATAAGCTGCAATGATTGCGTCGCTAATTTGAAACCCTATTCGACCAATATAACCCGCCTCTTGACGATACCCTGCTCCGATAAATAACGTTTCTTTCCATGATGTCATGGCGTTTACTTCAAACTGAAAACTGCCTACACCTTGATTTCGAATCAATACCGATGGCTCTAAATCCCAATTTTCGGACATTTCAAAAAGATAAGATCCGTAGGCTGAGAATTGTCTTATTCTTTCAAAAGTTCCTATCCCTCTGTTCTCCGATAGGTTATAGTCTACGCCAGATTCAAGTAAATGAGAAGAAGCAATACCTATCTTACCTTTTTCATATTGCAACATAATTCCTGCTTCCGCATCAAAGGTCATCCCGGATTCAGTCCCTCCGTTGATTACTTCATCTGCATAATCTCCAATTATAGCGTCAGAATAACCTACACTATTCTGTATCATCATTCCTGATACTCCAAAACTTAGATTCGTCTTATCATTAATTTCTACTCGGTAGGCGTAAGATAAAGATGCATTGAATTGTTTTAAAATATCGGTTTGATCTAGTGTAATTTTTCCTCCAATTCCCATCTTATCATTCAATGATTTGTGGATTCCTAGAAAGTTGGACTTTGGAGCTCCTTCTATTCCTTGCCACTGTTTTCGATGGCCTATAGTTGCAGCAAAATTATATTCCATCCCTGCTTCAGCAGGATTTAATAGATAAGCATTGAAATTATAGAAATTACTTATAGGAGTTTGCTGTGCGGTTAATTCCAGATTAAGTGCAACGGCAATAATGGCAAAAATTATATTTTTCATGCTTCCTTTTTTTATGTTTTTCTTATTCATGTCTTTGGGTTCCAATTGTTCTTACCTTCTTTCTCTTAACACTGTTATCGGACCGGTCATGGTTCTACCGTCAGAACAATCAAACACATAATAGTATGTTCCTTCAGGCAGAAGGTTACCATTAATTGTAGCGTCCCATTCGTTTTGGTAATCATTGGTAGAATAAACTTCTGTTCCGTTTCTGTTGAAAATTACCAGTTGGCACCCTTTCACTAAATCTGGTTTATTGACTACCCATGTATCGTTCCTTCCATCTCCGTTTGGAGAAAATAAAGTAGTGACGTCCAACTCCTCTACTACAGTCACTGAAACTTCTACCTCATCTGAGTCGGTGCAACCGTCTGCACTAATCACTTCCATTTTATAAACTGTGGTTACATGTGGATTTGCCAATGGTTTTTCTGCCTTAGCATCATTCAAACTAAAGAAAGGTGTCCAACTTATTTCAACTGCATTGGTCGCTGTGGATTGCAATTGAATCGGTTCAATATCTCTTGTGATCAAATCAGGTCCTGCATTGGCAATCGTCGGCTCATAAACCTCAACGTCAAAAGAGCAAGTAGCCTGATTGTTACTTCCATCTGTTACTTGATAAACTAATGTAGTCACACCAACAGGGAAAATATCTCCTGAATAAAGGCCTGTTAAATCCGTTCTTATAATAGAAAGGCCAGTACAATTATCACTTACCGTAGGTGCTGCAAATGTCACAATAGAATCACATTGAGCAATATTGTTTGAACAGATAATAACGGGTTTAGTAGTATCGATAACAGTTATGGTGAAACTCGCATTGGTAGTATTCAAGTTGGCATCATAAGCAGTATAACTTACGGTAGTTGTGCCTAAAGGAAACACATCGCCCGAATTATAATTACTTCTCAACGAATCTAAACTACAATTATCTGTGGCTGTTGGTACTACCCATGTTACCACAGCATCACAAGTTGCTGAATCACTACCAATAGTTATATTGTTTGGTAAACCAACAATTATTGGCACTTCATTGTCCGTCACAGTAACGGTGAATGAACAAGTATCAGTATTTAGTTCTGAGTCATAAGCAATGTAAGTTACTGTTGTTGTTCCTAATGGGAACACCGCTCCTGGGTTGTGACTTGCAACTAAAGAATCTACTACGCAATTATCCGCTGCAATTGGTATAACCCAACTAACTACAGCATTACAATTTCCTGCATCAGCAGTCAGTGTAATATTTGCCGGACAACCATTAATTATCGGCTTGATGCTATCCACTACCGTTACTGACGCAGTTGCTGAATCTACATTATTATTAGCATCGGTTACATACAACTTAACCGCATTCGCTCCAACTTCATTACATCCGAAATTGTTAATGTCTAACGCCAAACTTACCGTTGAGCAATTATCAGTTGAGCCATTGTCAATGTCTGTAGTGCTTATGCTTGTCTGTCCACTTGCATCTAAATATACTGTGGCATTTTTAGTAATTACAGTTGGCTTGATGCTATCAATCACTGTAACTGTAGTAGTTGCAGAATCTACATTGTTGTAGGCATCGGTTACATATAACTTAACTGTATTCGCTCCTACATCACTACATCCGAAATTGTTAATGTTTAATGCCAGACTTACCGTTGAGCAGTTATCAGTTGAGCCGTTGTCAATGTCTGTAGTGCTTATGCTTGCCTGACCACTTGCATCTAAATATACTGTGGCATTTTTAGTGATCACAGTTGGATTGATACTATCAATCACTGTAACTGTTGCAGTTGCAGAAGCAACATTGTTATTCACATCGGTTGCAGTTAAAGTCACAGTATTAGCACCAACCTCAACACAAGTGAATGAACTCATATCCAAAGAAAGATTAGGTGCACCACAAATATCGTTTGAACCATTGTCTACATCAGCAGGAACAATGGACACATTACCCGTTGCGTCCAAATAAGCATTGATGTTTTGTGTAATTACTGTCGGCTTAACCGTATCTACTACAATTATTGTAGCTGAATTTGTTACTGTACAAGCATTATTATCGGTAATCGTTACCGAATAAGTTCCAGCAACGACTCCTGTGATAGAAGCAGTCGTTGCAGCATTATTCCATGTATAAATATAAGGAGCTGTTCCGCCTGTTACAGAAGCTGTAGCTCCACCATTTGAGAATCCATTACAAGTAATGTTAGAATCAACAACGCTTGCAGCCATTAAGCTAGCAGGCTCTGTAATGGTTGATGAACTTATTGAAGTACATCCATTAGCATCCGTAATCGTTACCGTATAAGTTCCTGAAACTACACCTGTAATGGAAGCTGTAGTTGCAGCATTAGACCATAAGTAAATATAAGGAGCAGTTCCTCCTGAAGCAGAAGCAGTAGCTCTACCATTTGAGAATCCATTACAAGTAATGTTAGAATCAACAACGCTTGTAGCCATTAAACTAGCAGGCTCTGTAATGGTTGCAGAAGAAGTTCCTGTACATCCATTATTATCGGTAATCGTTACCGTATATGTTCCTGCAACCACTCCTGTAATGGAAGCTGTAGTTGCAGCATTAGACCATAAGTAAATATAAGGAGCAGTTCCTCCTGAAGCAGAAGCAGTAGCTCCACCATTTGAGAATCCATTACAAGTTATGTTAGAATCAACAACGCTTGTAGCCATCAAAGTTGTAGGTTCTGTAATCGTTGATGAGCTAGTTGAAGTACATCCATTATTATCGGTAATCGTTACCGTATAAGTTCCTGCAACCACTCCTGTGATGGAAGCCGTAGTTGTAGCATTAGACCAAGCATAAGTATAAGGCATGGTTCCTCCTGTTGCACTTGCTGTACCGCCACCATTTGAAAAACCATTGCAAGTAATATTTGAATCAACTACGCTTGCAGCCATCAAAGTTGTAGGTTCTGTAATCGTTGATGCGCTAGTTGAAGTACATCCATTATTATCGGTAATCGTTACCGTATAGGTTCCTGCAACTACACCTGTAATGGAAGCAGTAGTCGCTGAATTAGACCAAGCATAAGTATAAGGTATGGTTCCTCCTGTTGCACTTGCAGTAGCTCCACCATTAGATAATCCATTACAAGTTATGTTTGAATCAACTACGCTTGCAGCCATTAAGCTAGCAGGCTCTGTAATGGTTGATGAACTTATTGAAGTACAACCATTATTATCGGTAATCGTTACCGTATAACTTCCTGCAATTACTCCTGTGATAGAAGCTGTAGTAGCTGAATTAGACCAAGCATAAGTATAAGGCATGGTTCCTCCTGAAGCAGAAGCAGTAGCTCCACCATTTGAGAAGCCATTACAAGTAATGTTAGAATCGACTATTGATGCAGCCATTAAAATTGTAGGTTCTGTAATGGTTACACTTGAACTAGAAGTACAACCATTAGCATCCGTAATGGTAGTGTTATAAGTTCCTGCAATTACTCCTGTAATGGAGGCTGTTGTTGCAGAATTAGACCAAGTGTATGTATAAGGAGCAGTTCCGCCTGTGGCACTTGCAGTAGCTCCACCATTTGAAAAACCATTGCAAGTAATGTTAGAATCAACTACTGATGTAGCCATCAAAGTTGTAGGTTCTACAATGGTTAAGCTTGAAATAGAAGCACAACCATTAGCATCCGTAATGGTAGTGTTATAAGTTCCTGCAATTACTCCTGTAATGGAAGCTGTTGTTGCAGCGTTTGACCATAAATAAGTATAAGGAGCAGTTCCACCTGAAGCAGAAGCAGTTGCTGAACCATTACTACCCCCATTACAAGTAACATTATTTTGAGAAATAATACGCACTGAAAGTGCAGAAGGCTGTGAAATAGTAATTGTTCTGGTTGAAGGTCCGCAATTATTGGCATCAGTTACACTGATAGTATAAGAACCTGCCGAAAGCCCTGTAATATTCGCTGTTGTATCTCCATTCGACCAAAGATATTTATAAGGCGAAGTACCTCCACGCTCTTCAAAGTTTATAAAACCATCAGTTCCTCCATTACAACTTACGTTTCTAAATGAAGTTAATGTGTTGCCTAATACAGAAGAAGGCTCAGTAATCGAATCAGTTAAGCTAGCAGTACATCCGTTAGCATTTGTTACGGTTACTGAATAAATTCCAGCACTTAAAGAGGATGCCATAGCAGAAGTATCGCCATTTGACCATAGAAAGGTAGCTACTTCTGTGCTATCATTTAACATTGCGGTTAAGGAACCATCGTTGACACCCATACAAGATACATTTGTTTTAGAGGTAATTGAAAATGAAGGATCGTGGTGAATGGTAAGGTTTAAAGTCAATAAGGAGTCGCAGCCTGCTGCATTCGGAATCGTATCGTAATAAATTCCACTTTGAGTGTAGGTCATTCCACGCCACATGTAACTGTTACATGCACCCTGTGATTCTGTACTACTACTTGATTTTAAATACTCAACTTTAATTTCATCACTATCAGAAAACTCTCCATTTATTGCTTTAACTTGATAGGTCTCTCCATTTTTTATCCAAATATTAGAACTGGTAGCAATGGGATCAGTGTCAAATTTCATAACTGTAGTTTTATTATTGTTTGGCTGATCTTGATACACTACATAAGGTATTCCTGAAGCATTAATTGCCAAACTGTGATAGAAAGTACTTCCATTCGAAAGTCCTGCAGAACCAACGGTTTCCCATGCTGTTCCGTTAAATTTCATCACCGTAGCTTTGTTGCTATTTCCTGCATCTTGATAAGTTACATAAGGTGTTCCTGAAGGGGCAATTGATAAACTCTGCAAATAGGCCTTTCCTGCGGAGAAGCCTGCTGTCCCAACCGATACCCAAGCCGTTCCATCATACTTCATGACGGAAGTTTTCTGATTGTTTCCAAAGTCTTGATACGCTACATAAGGAATATTAGAAGAATCTATGGCTAAGCTATGAAATCCTGATTCACCTGCAGAAAAGCTAGCATTTCCAACCGTAACCCAGGCTGTTCCATTAAATTTCATAACCGTTGCTTTTTTTGCTACACCATCTCTATATGCAACATAAGGAACACCTGATGCATTAATTGCCAAACTTGTGTAGAAGACACTATTTAAAGAAAAACCGGCATTTCCTACAGTTACCCAAGCCGTTCCATCAAATTTCATAACCGTTGCTTTACTACCTATAGAGGTTTGCCGATACGCCACATAGGGAGTTCCTGAAGCATCGATTGCCAAACTGTGATCTCGTGAATCTCCAGAAGAAAATCCTACTGTCCCAACAGTTACCCAAGTGCTCCCATCAAATTTCATCACTGTGGTTTGATTGCTATTTGCTCCATCTCGATAAGCGACATATGGAGTACCAGAAGGGTCTATCGCCAAACTTTGATAATCTGCACTACCAGCAGAAAAACCAGCTGCCCCAACTGTTACCCAGTTCCCACTATCAAATTTCAGAACTGTTGTTTTTCCATTATTTGTGAGATCTTGATAAGCAACATAAGGAATGCCATACGGATCAATGGCTAAACTTTGATAATTAGCCGTACCGGCAGAAATTCCTGCATTTCCTACTTCACTCCATCGCAATGAGTCTAAATTTCGCCACTCGAAGGAGCTTGCGTTGGTTGAAGATGTAGTTAACAATACCGAATCGCCTTCGCACAAGGTTATGGAATCTCCATTGTTGATACTGACTGTTGGCAAAGACTGAATGGTTAAATTAAGTGTAAGTATAGAATCACAACCAGCTGTATTTTGAATGGTATCTTTATATACTCCACTAGAATTGTACGTTTGATTCGTTTGACTCCAGGTGTAATTACCTGTTGCTGTTACAGTAAAACTAGTATCGGAAGGTGCTTTATTTTTTAACAAAACTGACTTGCTTGCAGTACACCCCGCATTATCTGTTACCGTAAGTAAATAAGTGCCCGATGATAATCCTGAAACTATGTTTGAAGTATCGCCTGTTGACCACAGATAAGAAAAACTGCCTGTCCCTCCTGAAGCATTTGCAAATAGAAAACCTTGTGCAGAAACACTGCAGCTAGTGTCATATACTGCTGTAATTGAAAGATTAATCGCTGATGGTTCTGTTATGGTAACACTATTGAGATATGGGCATCCATTAAAACGATCTGTTACAGTAACAGTATAGGTACCTGCGGATAAAGATGAAATCGTTTTACTAGTATCTCCGTTTGACCACAAATAAGTTACAATAACATTTGAATCTACTTGAGCCGTCGCTGCTCCATCATTACTTCCAATGCAAGAAATATTGTTTGAAATAAAGGTTGGTGCATTGCCCTCACAGCCACTCCCCCCCCCACCGGTTGAGCCAGAGCCGCCCCCACCTGCAGAACCTGACCCGGCTCCTGTCGTTCCTGAAACCATCGCCCCAGCGGCTTCAAAACCAAGGTGTTTTTCAGTTGACCAAGTTGTGTTGGAAATCAAAAATGAGGTAAGCGCATCTTTTTCTAATTGCTCCGTTGAGTTTAGGATCCCACCGCCTGATCGTGATTTTTCTCCTTCTCTTGCAAATGTCGAATTCGCCGATGCCAGGTTCAAAAAGATTAGAATGCCGATGAATGGAAAATGATTGATGAGTTTCTGAAATTTATTCATTGTGGTTAACATTTTATAGATTTTTCAAAAATGAACACAGTCCATAGTTATGTAGTAATTCAAAAAGGACATCTTCTAACCCAAAAAAGACATGATTTTTATTCTTTTTTATATCAATTAGTTATGAGTAACAATTCCGATAGCTATCCAGATAATACCAAGAGAATAACGTTTTCAACTAAACTAAAAGGGGCTATCTTTACGATAAGATAATTTGCTGGAAACTAAAAAATATGTCCTTCATTCAAGGATTAATTCTTTTGCACTAATGAATCTATTTCTTAAATCGTTTCTGTTTTCTTTTGTTTTGTTACTCCTGTGTTGGGGTATACAATTAGAAAATAGCATTCAGTTTATTTCTACTCAAGGAGGTTCACATATTAATTCAGAAATAGCTTTTTTTTTAAATTCACAACAGCAAAACCTACTCTTTTTTGGACTTAGTTTTCTGCTGTTTTTTGTCCTCTTTCAACTCAAAACTCCTCGCTTATTACTTATAAGTATCATTTTTGTTGTTGGGTTTTACTTTATCCTCAACCAACTCTTTTATCAACTTTATTTCAATCCTTTCCATTTCAATTTTGATGTGGAAGGTCAAAATTTTGGAATTGCCCCTTTCTTAGATTCTGTTCTTTCTATTATTGATTTTGCTTTTTATATGAAGCTCTTCTTCTTGTTGTTAAGTTGTATCGTTTTATATAGAATATCTTCACCCACTAAAATTAATCGTTCAAACGGAAAGCGAAACTATGGTTATGGTTTAGTTGCTGTATGCGTTGTTTTTATCCTTTATGGATTTACTATCGGGAAACAAGAAAAGTCTTGGCGTAAGCTAGAAAAAAACCCTTTGTTTAGTTTAATCCTTGGAAAGGATTCTACAGCTAACGGTTTACTATTGGCGAATAAAAATGAGGCTAAAAAAGTTACCTATACCTTAAAATATGGAGTTTCAGAAAAGTCAGATTTCACAGAACTGATTGAATATGGCAAGCTGCGAAATCAATTAAATTCAAAACCAAATGTTATCTATTTTGTGTTAGAATCTGTTGGTGCATACAACCTATTGGTAAATGGAAATTTAACTTCTAGCTTAACGCCTAATCTAGTCAAATGGCAAAAAAACAGTCTGCTATTTAATAGAATTTACAATACATTTCCCGGTACTACAAGGTCTCACATTCCTATTCACACTGGCGGAAAAACCATTACCTGGGGAAACATTCAAGATGAAATGCAGTATGAATATACGGGAGCAACTTTAACCAAAAGCCTAAAAAAGAAGAATTATTCTACGGCTCTGTTCTCCACTCAGTTTCTAGAATACGGCGAACTTTTAAATTGGTACAAGCAACAAGAATTTGATCTAATGGTAAATCCAGATAGTTTGCAAGAAAATTTTGTAAAGAACCACCACCTTAACTCTTGGGGAATAACAGAAGAGGCAATAGTTGACACAATGAATCAATGGATTAAAAACTACACTTCTACTCAACCTTTTTTTATTGAATTTATGAATAGCGGAACACACCATCCTTATTCCGTTCCACCTCAATTTAAACCGCATTTAAAAGCTGAAACTAACATTCAAAAACATCAAAAAGCAATTCAATACATCGATTCTTTAATCGGGTTAACAATCGAAACCCTTCGAAAAAAAGGAATTTTAGAAAACACGATTATCTGCATTTCAGGAGATCATGGTCAGGCTTTTGGTAAACGCCATTACGAGAACCAGCTGCATAAAAACTACATTTATGAAGAAAACATTCGAAACTTCTTCTTAATAATTGATCCAACAGTTATTACATCTTCTATTATTTCAAATCGTTCTGGGTCAATTGGTGATATTATGCCAACCATTTTATCGCTAACCGATAGTTCTACTGAAGGTTTTCCGGGTCAGAACATGCTCGACTCAGCTTACATGGAAAGAATCCACTATTTCCACAAAAGTAGTTACCCTGAGTTGTGGGGTTTGGTAGATGGGAAGTGGAAATTCATAGAAAAGAAAATTGGCCAATCGGAACCACAGCTTTTTGATTTACAATCTGATGAAGGAGAGCTCAATAATCTCGCTAAATTACATCCTGAAAAAGTGAGTTATTACAAAACATTACTGCCTAATTGGTATCTTGAAACCAATAGAGCTTTTAGAAGTGAATTATTAGCGTTTAACTCTCCAAATAATAAAGAACTCACAGTCGATGATATTACTACCGAAGGAATCCAATTTTTAGAATTTGTTGCCAAGGGAAAAGGCAAAGAATTCGTTAACAAAGAAAGTTTTCACCCAAAAGAAAACATCATAGTATGGTTGCAGACTTCCTTCTTCCCAGAAAATAAACAATTAGAATACCGATGGACTGCTCCCTCAGGAAAAGTTATCGTTGATGACTTATATTTTGATAAAGAATGGGTTACCTACTGGAGAGTGTTTGAGCGAAAAGGAAAACTCGAAGAGGGTACATGGACATGTGGAATATTTGATGGAGAGGAAGAACTAATCAGCAATACGTTTGAAGTTTCGACAAAGGAACCAATACTGTATCCATACATTTACGAGGCGGGACCAATTCAGCTGCTATTCGGGGTAAAAACAGAAAGTGGATATGTGAATTTAAAAGAAATGCATCCTGAAGAAACGATCATTGCTTTTGCTCAGATCAATCCTTATTCAGATAATAAAGAGTTGCTTTTTGAATGGGAATCTCCTTCATTAAAAAAATATAGCTATGTAGTCGACTGTAAAACCGACTGGAATTATACTTGGCTTGTTTTAAGCGAAGGTGAGCCAATGGAAGAAGGAATATGGAAAATTAAAGTTTCTGAAAACGGGGAAAAATTAATTGAGTCCAACTTTACCGTTTCTTCAGCAGCTAAGTTGTATCAACCTATTTCAAAAGAGCTTTAGCTAAGATATTCCGAAGGGTTTTTTCCAAACCGCTCTTTAAATATTTTACTAAAATGACTCGGGTTGTCAATTCCTATAGCATAAGAAACTTCTGCTACGGTATGAAAGTTATTGGATTTCAATTGCTCCATAGCATAAAGTAATTTTATTTCTCGAATGAATTTTAAAGGAGTTAAACCGGTGGCACGTTTAACATTTCTGGTCAATTGTTTATCACTTAAACCTACTACTTGAGCAAGCATCGTAACACTGAGTTCAGAGCTATCTAAATTCTCGTTAACGTATACTCTAAGTTTCTCTATAAACTGATTGTCTACTGATTCTTCCTTTTGAGATAATTGAAGCTGTTCTTCCTCTTCTCTCACCACTTTATTCTCAATTAGGTTGGCAATTCTTGCAATCAACTCTACTTGGCTAAAAGGTTTGGTTATATAGTCGTTCACCCCTATTTGCAAGGCATTGATCTTGTCCGCCTGAGCAGACCTTGCTGTTAACATAATAGTTGGCAAACCTGCATATTCGGGTCTTAGTTTCATCTGTTTTAAAAGCTCTGAGCCGTCCATATTGGGCATCATTAGGTCTATGGTTAACAAGTCGATTTTGTTTTTTTCCAATAGATCCAAGGCTTCAACACCATCGTTTGCAACAATAACTTTCGCAAACTTTCCTAAAACACCTTTTAAATATTGTTGCATCTCTTTGTGATCATCAACCACTAGAATTGTTTTGTCTTTCTTTTCTAATACAGGGTATGAAGGAAAGGTAAGCTCTTCGTGCTGTTTTGTTTTATTGGAAAGTTCAGCGTTGGTAATTCGGCTTTTCGGTAATTCTAGGATAAATACGGAGCCCTTGCCGACTTCACTTTCTAGACTTACCCTTCCGGAATGCAATTCAATGTATTCTTTTACCAAAGCTAATCCTATTCCTGTCCCTCCTTGTGCAGGAGATTTTTTATCTTCGGTTTGAAAATAACGCTCAAACACTCTGTTTTGCTCCGCTTTGAGAATCCCTTTTCCATTATCTTGCACCTGCAGGTGAACCATGCCATCAACTTCCTGCGCTGATAACTGAATTTCACCTCCACGAGGGGTGTATTTAATAGCATTATGAATTAAATTATTGAGGGCCTTCTCTATTTTTGGCTCATCCAATAACATAGTCAAATTATCGTCAAGATTAAAATCAAACTTCAGGCTAATGTCGAATTGATGTGCTAGAGACTCGAAAGTAAAAAACAAACGATTTAGAAAAGGTTTTAAGGCAACTGGGGTTTCAACCAATTCCATTTTTCCAGATTCTAGTTTTCCGAGATCTAGGATTTCCGTAACCAAATCCATTAAACGCTCACTGTTTCTCTTCGCTACCAACACGCTTTTACGCTGATTTTCATTCAAGCCTCCAAAATCATCTGAAAGCATAGTTTCCATGTGTCCAGTCATTAGCGTAATTGGAGTCCTTAGCTCATGTGCAACATTATTGAAGAATTTAGTTTTTGTTTTGTCTAAGGATTTTAATTTTTCTGTTTCGATACGTACTCGCTCTAATTTTATTAATTGATTAAAACGGTATTTATAGATAAACCAAATGATTAAAAAGGTTGCCATAAATACCAAGGCAATGAACCAATAAGATTTATAGAAAACTTGTTTTATTGTAAATGGAACTTCGAGGTAGTCGTTCGTCCACAAACCATTCGTTCCAATCGTTCTTACTTTAAAAATGTAGTCTCCGGCAGGCAACCTATTCAGCCGAACCTGATGGGAATTGCCTATTGCAGTCCACACTTTATCGATTCCTTCTATAAAATAGGAATACGTTCTCTGTTCTGAATTGAAATAGTCAGTACTTGTAAATCGAAAAATAAACGAATTGTCATATGGATTAAATACTACCTTTTCTTCTGAATTGTAATTGTATCTAACCAATGAATCAGCTTCTCCGTCGTATTTAGTTATTCCTGTTAAAATAATTTTTGTCTCAAATTCCTCTTTTTCTAATAGAATAGAATCTACTTGAACTACGCCATTTAATCCGCCAAAGAAGAGTTGGTTGTTACTTGATTTGGTAGAAGAAAATCGATTAAATTCATTATGTTTCAGTCCATTTTCTGTAGTATAATTTCGAAAACTATTATTTTCAATATTCAGTCTGCTTAAGCCGAGATTAGTAGAGCACCAAATGTGATTATTTAAAAAATAGACATTGCTGATGTAGTTATTTAAGAGTCCATCATTTCTATTATATATTTTTATTTTTTTGGTCTTTTTTTCAATCCTATTTAATCCATTGGAAGTTCCAATCCAATAATAATCAGTTGATTCGCAAATTGAAAGAATTGAGTTAGAAGATAAACCCGAAGTTTTATCTAGCCACTTCAAAAACTCATTATCCTTATTAATCACGAACACTCCAGAATATTGAGTGCCTATCAGTAGCTCATCATTCTCTAATTCTTGCAAACTGGTAATATTGTATTGTTGAATGTTAGAAGGGTTTGAAGATTCGAATGCTTTTATTTTATCGTTTATTAAGTCTATAATATTTAAACCTTTATCAGTTCCTTGCCATAACAAATTCATTTTCTTAGCAGGTAGTAAGCAGTTCCCAAAACCAATCTTATTGGAACTATCAACAAGGTGAATTAATGCACCTGTTGATAGATTGTATTTTAATATACCCGGGTCAAACCTATTACTGATCCACAAATTCCCATCTTGTTGGTGCAATCCGTAAGCATTTATCTCATGTGTTTTAAAACGACTAGGATATCTACGATCTATAATTTTATCAAAAGATCCTGTTTTTAAATTCCCTTTGTAAATACCATCCTCAATAACAGAAAAATAAATGTTGGTATCGTTAACATGAATCGCCCTTGTACTGTTTCCAAATCCATTTTGATTTGGAGCTTTGTAAAACATAGCTTTGAAAGGAAATTTAGTCTCTTTTATTGAAAGTAAACCAAAATCAGACCCTATCCAATAGGTATTATCGGAGCTTTGAAAAAAGCTATTCATGTTGTTTTGCTTTCCTAATTGTTTAACATAAATTCTTGTAGTGGACTTTAAGTTTGATTTATAAATATTCTTTTGATTTTGAAACCAGTAATTCCCTGATTTATCAGAAAAAGCATTGAAAGCTTCTAGCGTTTCTCCTTGATATTCAAATGTTACTTCTTTTATTTCCTGAGTGTTTAGGTTCAATTCAAGAAATTTATAAAAAGTAGTATCCTTTAGAGCTATACCTACAATAGATTGACCATCTCTAAAACTGCTCGTTACCTGTTGAGATTTTAAATGATTACACCCAAACAAAGGTCCATTTGGGTTTGAATTTGGCTCTGGGATAAATCGGCTTAAGGAAACGCCATTAAATGATTCAGGTAATTGAATAGTTTTACTTATTTCATTGGATTTAGAGATTTGATAAAACAACAAGGTGTTGGTTGGTCTAATCCATGTTTTTCCTTCATTATCACTGAATATGTTTACAAAAAAATTGTATTTCATATTCATCTCTGCATCAAAAATTGTTAATTGCTTAAAATTAGAGTCAATGTATTCACTACAGGAATAGGTATAATCACCACAAGCAAAATCATAAGACTTTATAAATATTCTTCCATTTTTAAGAATATCAATGCCCATAACCTTTTTAATATCCGGATTATTGATAAAAATTTCGTCGGTTGTAAAACGCCTGACCTTAAAATTGTATGGATTAAGAACATCAAGTCCCGCATCGGTTGCAATCCATAAATTTCCTAAAGAATCGATTTCAATATCATTAATGGTTGAGCTGCTGAGTGCAGGTAAACCATTGTTTTCAAAATCATAATAATGTTCATATGAATCGCCATCAAATCGATTCAGTCCATTCTTAGTTCCTATCCAAATAATACCGGATTTGTCCTGAATAACTTTTGTAATCTGTCTTGAAGACAATCCATCACTAAACTCTGCATACTTCTGCTGAAAGTATGTGTTTTGAGAAAAGAGAATCTGACTGAACATCAAGTAGATGAACAAGAACAAAGTCTTGGGAGAAATCATAGGTGCAAAATCGGAAAATTGGTCACAGAAAACAAGGTAATAATGATGGCTTTTATAGAAACGAACGTAAGTCTAAGAATGATTTATATAATTGACTGAATGAAAAACAAAACAGAGTTGCAAAAAAATCATCCTTGATATTTTCAAGGCTAAAACAGCAATCAAACCCGTTTTATGAATAAAAGCCTAATTATCAAAACAAACAATTGTTTAATATTAAGAATCTCCTTGTATACTATTTACAAGCACAAATTAAAGGTGGAGGGTTGACCTTCATTTCCTTTTTATGCCATTGCGAAGTATGACCCAATCTAAAAAGCATTAAAATTAAGGCGGATTGACCTCTGCTGCGGTCATCCTGAAATGGGGTTACCATAAGAGAAGCTAAATCTGTTACACAGATTTTTGTCTTTTTCTTAGTCGGGGTGGTCAAGCTCAAAGCTAGACGAGATGACCGGACTACCGCTTCATCCACCTTTCAATTCCTATATGTTTGATTTTTGATTCTAATTTTCTCGCCTCACTTCGATTTTCAATTTCTAATAATTGGACTAACTCCCAAGGACTTCCTGATTTGGTTGATTTTGAACGACCTGAATTATGCCTTTCTAAACGATCTTCAATATCTTGTGTTTCCCCACAATAATACCTACCCGTGGTTTGACTTTTTAAAATATATACGAAATGAGCCATCTAATTGAAATTGAAGGAACAATTTAGTAAAATCATCCACTAAGATCCTAACAAATAAACTCAAACTTTGGACAAAAGAAA
>Ga0209344_10001003_pt1 | contig 41121 bp, 37 predicted proteins | sample Cruoilmetagenom6_FD_187293 | JGI IMG/M metagenome (GOLD analysis project Ga0209344, IMG submission 187293) | Oil polluted marine microbial communities from Coal Oil Point, Santa Barbara, California, USA - Santa Barbara Oil Seep Sample 6 (SPAdes)... | ecosystem: Environmental > Aquatic > Marine... | reverse complement strand
CTGGTGATTGCGGAAATCGTCGCCTCCACCAACGGCATCGGCGCAATGATGATGCGCGCCAAGCGGTTCTTGCACACCGACGAAATTCTCGCCGGTATCTTTGTCATTGGCCTTTTGGGGCTGGCGTTCGACTTCCTGTTCAAAATCGCACATAGGAAGCTGTTCCCCTATCTGGAGACCCACGGACGATGACCCCCCCGCAACGAAACATAAAACTGTCCGTCAGCGACGTCGCCAAAACATTCCCTGTGCGTGGCGGCGCAGAAATCACGGCTGTCACCGACACCACCTTCGAAGTGATGGACAACGAATTCTGCATCCTGCTGGGCCCCAGCGGCTGCGGTAAATCGACGGTATTGCGGATGATCGCCGGTTTGGAAGAAACCAACGGCGGCGCCATGACATTGGACGGCCATGAAATCCGTGGCGCGGACCGTGAACGCGGCATGGTGTTTCAAAGCTACACCTCGTTCGATTGGTTGACGGTGCAACAAAACGTCGAATACGGCATGAAGCTTAACCGTGTGCCCAAGGCCCAGCGCCGTGAGCGTGCGGCCGAGTTCATCGATCTGGTCAAGCTCACCAAGTTCAAGGACGCCTACCCCAAGCAACTGTCCGGCGGCATGAAGCAGCGCGTCGCCATCGCGCGCACGCTGGCCAATTCGCCCAGTTTGTTATTGATGGATGAACCGTTCGGCGCGCTGGACGCGGAAACCCGCTGGAACATGCAAGAGTTGATGGTGTCGATTGTTGAGCATACAGACACCACCGTGGTGATGGTCACCCACGACATCGAAGAAGCCCTATTTTTGGGTGATCGGATCATATTCTTTTCCGCTCATCCCGGCACGGTGTTGGAAAATATGCTGCCTGGATTTAAGAACGGTCGACGCATTTTGAAAAAAGAAGACGTGCTGACATTGCCCGGTTACGCCGACATGGAACGCCGCATCATGCGTTTGATGCGCGAACAAGGCACCGATCACACCGACGACTTGTAAGGAACAACCATGGCTAATCGTCACCTGATGGCGGAAATGACCTCGCCCGAGTTTGCCAAACGCATCGACGCGGGCGCGGTGGTGTTTATCCCCACCGGCACCACCGAACAGCACGGCCCGCATTTGCCACTGGGCGTCGACTTTCAATTGCCACAAGCCTTGGCGTTGGACGCTGCACGCGCGGTGGACGGCATCGTCACACCGCCCATTCCGTTTGGCTACAAATCCATGCCGCGTTCCGGCGGCGGGCCGTTTTTTGCCGGCACCATCGGTTTGGACGGCGCGACCTTTTCCAACGTGATCCGCGATTTGATCCGCGAATTGGTGCGTCACGGCGCGCGCAAAATCTGCGTCATCGATGGCAATTATGAAAACCTATGGTTCCTCAACGAAGGCGTCGATCTGGCGTACCGGGAACTCAAAGACACCGGCCTGAAGGTGATGGTGTTGCAGCACTGGGAATTCTTAACCGAGGACACCTTAGCTCACGTCTTCCCCGACGGTTTCCCTGGGATCGAGTTGGAACACGCCGCCGTATTGGAAACATCCTTGATGATGCACTACTACCCAAACCTGGTGCACGGCGATAAACTACCGGATAATCCGGCCGCAGAAAGTGGCCCTTACGATGTGTGGCCGCCACACCGCGACTGGGTGCCTGATAGCGGTGCGTTGATTTCGGCGAAAGACGCCACCGCAGGCAAAGGTCGTATCATCGCCGAACAGGTCGGTGCGGATGTTGTCTCTGCTGTGCGAAAAGAATTCGAGGTGTAGCAACATGGCTCAAGTCACATACGACTTTAGCGCCAAGACGGTTCTGATCACGGGTGCGTCTCGCGGCATCGGCCTTGGCGTGGCGCGCGGCTTTGCCCAAGCGGGCGCTGACCTGCACATCTTGGCAACCACAGATGCGGTCAAGCAAGCAGCCCAAGACTTGTGCGACGAAACCGGTGCATCCGTTACCGGGCATGTATGCGATATCACCGATCGATCCCGCGTGGCTGAGGTCGTTGGCTCTTTTGACCGCATCGATGTGTTGATCAACAACGCTGGATTTGAACGCCCGACGCCGATCTTGGAAGACGGTGACGCCGTTGAAGAGACCTTTCGCCGCATCATCGACATCAATGTGATGGGCACTTATTTCGTCACCCGCGAGGCGGTGCGCAAGATGAGTGCGGGCGGCAAAATCGTCATCACGTCTTCGATCTGGGGCCAAACAGCAGTGGCCGACATGTCGGCTTATTGCGCATCCAAGCACGCCAACATCGGCTTCATGCGCGCCCTCGCCCAAGAGCTAGGCCCCGAAGGCATCAACGTCAACGCGGTGTGCCCTGGCTGGGTCAAAACCGACGCGGCGATGAATTCGCTGCGCCACATGGCGGCGGAAACAGGACGCGAAAATAGTGAGTTGCTGGTCGAAATCCTCTCCGCTCAAGCTTTAGGCGGTTTAATGGAACCGGACGACATGATTGGAACCTACCTGTTCTTGGCATCCGACGCGGCGGCCAACGTCACCGGCCAAACCTTGAATGTGGACCGCGGAGAATTGATGGGATGAGCGAAAAACAATCTGGTCAACTTGATGGTAAAATAGCCCTGATCACAGGCGCATCACGCGGCATCGGCAAAGCCACCGCCGAAGCTTTCGCCGCCGAGGGCGCAACGGTGGTGCTGAGCTATCGTTCCAGCGTGAACGAAGCCGCAGCCGTGGTGTCCGGGATCACTGCACAAGGCGGGAAAGCCGTCGCGATCAGTGCCGATGTCGCCGACGAACAACAAATCTTGGCCCTGTTCAAAACCATAGACGACATTGGTCCGCTCGATATCTTGGTCAACAACGCCGGTGTCATCTTGGAAAAGCCGTTGCTGGAAACCTCAGCGGACGATTTCGACTGGCTGATGAACATCAACCTGCGGGGCCAGTTTTTGGTCGGTCGTGAGGCCCTGCGCCGCATGGTTGGGCGTGCGGGCTCGCGGGTGATCAACATCTCATCGGACCTCAGCTTTGGTGGGCGCGAAGACTTTTCGGTCTACTGCGCGTCCAAGGGTGCGATCAACACGCTGACCAAATCGTGGGCGCGCGAATTCGCCCCCCATGTGCTGGTCAACGCCATCGCGCCGGGTCCTATTGATACGGACATGCTGGATCTGGACAACATGTCGGCCGAGTGGGCGGAAAAAGAAAAACAGCTGACGGTGCTGGGACGCATCGGCACGGTGGACGAGATTTCAGCGGTGGCGCTGTTTCTCGCCGGTCCGGGCTCAACGTATCTCAGCGGACAAATCATCGGCCCCAACGGCGGCAGCGTGATGCCCTAGCTGAGGGCTGTGACCGCAACCACCCCCGCAAACACCAACGCCATACCCAAAAGCTGCGTCAACGACATCGCTTCTTTCAAGATGGTGCGCGCCAGCAAGATCGTCACCACGCCGTAAGCCGAACTGACCACGCTGGCGATGGTGGTGCCGCCCATGGTTTGGGCCGAAAACAACGCCACGTAGCCCATCAATTCAATCGCGCCCTGCGCGCTCAACACGCCCCACCATTTCAGGCCGATGTTCATCGACTGGCGACGCGCCAAAAACAACGTGGCCAGCACCACAAACGCCGTGACGCGGCTGCTCCACAAGGCGGCGGGCAAGCCGACTTGGTCCGCCAGCTTGTCCGTCAACACGATGGCGACGTCAAAGACGACAATCGTCGCAATGCAGATGGCGATGGTCACGCCAATGCGGCCTTGCACGTGGCCGTCCTTGTGCTGAAGCTTATGCCCGGCGCGGCTGACAACCCAAACCCCAATGAGCGTCGCGCCGACGGCCGCCCACATTGCGGGTGTAAGCACGAAGCCGCCAACCACAACCCCGTAAATCACCAGCGGCACCGGATAGCTGGACACAATCGGCACCGCAACAGACAGCGGCCCACGGGTCAAAGACAGATACAATAGCCATGTGCCGACCAGAACGCTCAGTCCGGTGGCGCCAACCAACGCGCTTATGGCACCGTCGTCAAGCATCTCGCCCACCACGGAGAAGCCAAACGGGGTCAGCAAGAGAGACGAAATACCGAAGACGACAAACAGGGTGCGCCCTGGCCCCACCGCACGACCGGATAGGCGCGCCATGAAATCGCTGGTGCCCCAACTGAGCGCCGTGCCTAAACCTAGAAATCCGGGATTCATGTCTGCATCCGATTATAAACCCACCAGCGGATCTGTTGCGTAAACCTTCACCTTGATGCCCCCGTGGGACACCGGATCGCTGATGTGCGTGAACGGTAAGCGTGTCGCCTTGGCTAGGGATTCCGTGTTCGTCACCAAGCCGACCCGCCATCCGGAAAACTGCGCCAGAACAGTCTCACCGAACGTCCTGTACAGGGCTTTGAGCTGCTTCACATCGCCAATGCGCGCGCCGTAGGGTGGGTTTGCGATCACCAACCCGGGGCCAGCGCAGGGCGGCGTCAACTGCTCAACAGACTGAACTTCAAACGCGACTATATCCGAAACATCGGCCCGCTCTGCATTGGCGCGACTGATGCGGATGGCACCACCATCACGGTCATAGCCGTAAAAACGAACACCTGAAGCATTGACCTCATGATCACGGTGAAGACCTTTCCAGACCTCACGATCAAAGCTCGCCAGATGTTCAAAGGCGAATGTGCGTGATCGTCCCGGTTGAAGGCCTGCGGCAATTTCCGCAGCTTCAATGGGAAAGGTGCCCGACCCGCACATGGGATCGACAACGGGCTCATCCCCGTCATAACCACAATGGCGCAGAAACAACGACGCCAAGGTTTCGCGCAAGGGGGCCTTGTTGACGGCTTCTTTATGGCCGCGTTTGTGCAGGCCTTCACCAGACGTGTCGATACTGACGGTGCAGGTGTTGTCGGCAATGCGCACCTTGACGGTGACGTCACCGTCGCGCGACACAGACGCGCCAAGTTGCTTTTCAATCGCCTTGGAAAACCGTTCCACAACCGCGCCGGAATGATAAATACGCGAATTGCTGCAAGACGCCTCAACACGCACGGAAACATCCGGGCGCAGGAAATCGCCCCACGGGAACTGCTGGGCGCGCTTGTCGAGTTGCGAAAGCTGCATGGCTTCAAACGAACCGATGCGAACCAGAACTTTGCTGGCGCCCCTCAATTCCAGGTTCGCCCGCCACACTTCGGACCACTTCCCCCGAAACCTGACGCCGCCCGGCGTCATCTTCGGTTTTTTGAAACCTTTCTCCGCCGCTTCGGCGCGCAGAAGGCGTTCCAGCCCCGGAATTGTCACGAGAAATATTTCTAAGTTTTTGTCCGCGTTCATCGTGCATGCTTATCGTGAAGACGGCACACCGTCGACTGTTTTATTGGACCGTCTCGCCAACAAAAAAGGCCCCGGCGTAAGCCGAGGCCTTTGATAAGGGCGCCCAGGGGCGGGTTTGGACCACCGACACGCGGACAGATGAGAGTAGAAAGGTAAAACTGTACGAATAAGAAAGTGAAGGTGATTTTCGAGTGACCACAAGTGGGGCGGGCGTTATTCTTCAAAAGCGATGTTATATTTTTGTAGAAACATCCTTTCTGTTTCACCCTTCATCGACAAACGCCCCTCATCCCAAATCCTTATGAGTTCCTGTCGTTTTGCAGTGGGAATTTTAGTTGAGAAGATCGGTTTTTCGACCAATTTTTTTTCTAAGCCGGGGCGCACGATCTCTAGCTCATCGTTCAAGTTCAACCGATTTATAACAAACTGAAGGACAAGATCGTTATCCGCATATAGGTCGGCTCTGCTTTCTTTAATCATGTTGATGACCCGGTCAACCACATCATCGTAACCAGCGACCACATCAACGAAGCGCGAATTTTCTGGGGCATCGATATAATTTTGATAGTCGACACTCATTGAGCTGTAATCCCAACCGGGCCCGGTTGCTACGTGTTTGCCTTTCATGGATTGAATACCATTATAGCGCCACGGGTCCCCTCGCCTGACGACAAAGGCTGTTGTGTATGCAAATGTTTCTTCGTTGGCGTACACGAAGTCCTTTCCTGAAACTTCTGAAGCTGGGTATTCCGGCAGCATATCACAAAGACCAGCTGTCACCATATCCAGCCCTCTTGCCAGAGGGACCTCATAGTACTCCAGCTCATATCCTTGTGATGCGTATATGTGGTCCACCATATCTATGACAACACCACGCGCAGCATCCCCTTTGGATGGAAATATTGTCATCGGGGGCCATTGGTCGTAGCAAACTTTCAATGTCTCAGCATGACCCATGTTGGGCATGCTGATTCCGACCAAAAAGAGCGCAAGGGATATTAGGCGATACATTTTTTTACCTTTCGACGCAGTCGCGGCCTTTTCCTTTGGCCTCATAAAGTTTCAAATCGGCGCGCTTAAACATCTCGTCGATTGAATTGTCTTTTGGCTCGGATGATACAACGCCAAGACTCACAGTGTAGGTGACTGTTTTGTCATCAACCTTCAATGCTGAATTGCCAATGGCCTTTCGTAATTTATCGGCAAGCTGAAAGGCGCCATCAATATCCGTATCAGGGAGAAATAGTGCAAACTCTTCTCCGCCAACCCTCCCAAAAAGGTCTGATTTTCTCAAGAAAGTCTGGATTGTATGCGTGAAATGAATGAGCACTTTGTCACCGGTGAAATGACCATAGGTATCATTGATCATTTTGAAGTGATCTAAATCCATCAAAACAAAAGACGTGGGCGACTTTTGCCGCTGGGAAAGAAGGAACATATGTTGCGCGGATTCAAAGAAGTTTCCGCGATTTAATATGCCTGTTAACGAATCTTTTGCGGCGAGGTCCTTAAGCTTTTCATTCGCGATCAGTAATTCGTCCGTGCGCTTCGTGACGGCATCCTCTAACCAATTGCGCTTGGCTTTTTCGTCTTCCAATAATCGTTGCCGGTCCCTCTCCATGGCAGAGAGCATCACATTCATATGCTCTTGAAGTTGACTGAGCTCGTTATTTTCAATAATCGAAAGGTTAATCCGTTTACTAGCATTTTGGCCCAGTTGGACCTCATCCACTTGCGACATTAATTCTTTTAAAGGTATGGCTAAAAAACGATCAAAGGCCCAAATAAACAACCAAAATAGAACAGATAGTTTTATGATTGCCGTAATTGCAATCAAGGCAAACCCAAACAAAACTCGATCTAAAACGACTTCTGACGATGAATAAAGCGTCAGCGATCCAAGAGGTATTTCTTGCTCGTTAAGCACCCAAATCAAGTCTGATTTCGTATCGAAAATTGACAAGGGGGCTGAGGCCGAAGTGTAAGATCTTTTAGAAACTACAATTTTAGCATTCCTATCGAAAACATCGACACCTTCGATAATAGGCATTTCGACAAGCCCAGTGCTAAGGGCTTCCAGCTGCTTCTGATTATAATGCCAAACACTCGTCGAAATAGGAACGTGGACCGTTTGTTCCAACTGTTTCAATTCATCAAGGATTGAATCCTGCGTTTTCAAATATTCGGTCAGGAACTGCATGCTCGTGACCAGGCATGTCACGCCCAAATAAATCGAGAATATAACGCGCAGCAATTTCTGAGACAGATTTTTTGGGCGAAATAAACTTACAAGCATCTCAACCTTAAGTACTGAAAATGGATTTGCATTCTACTGAAGAATTAAATCTATACAGCTTTTCATATAGGGTATTTAGAAGCCTACTTCAATATTTGACGCACCCCACCATTTTTCTCCATTATAAAACAGGGCTCCCTCTCCTATGAACAGAGGTGAATTCAAGGCGTTAACTTCATAGCACCCCACCGCATTTCCGTATACAGAAGCCAGAATCAACAAGGCTCCAGCCATTTCTGACTAGAGCCTTGTAATTAATGGTGCCCAGGGGCGGATTTGAACCACCGACACGCGGATTTTCAATCCGCTGCTCTACCAACTGAGCTACCTGGGCATATGTCACCGGGTGCGCGCACCCTAAACGCTGGTGAGGCCCGGTTTATAGGAAATTCCGAGCCCTCTGTCCAGCACTGGAATTCACCTTTTTTCAGTCTTTTATCCTTCGTCCTCGTCAAACGGGCCATCCGCGCCGGGAACCTCGTCTGTGGGGATGCGATAACCGTCGCCCAACCACTTGCCCAGGTCGAGGTCCGCGCAGCGTTTTGAACAAAACGGCTTGTAGGATTCTTGCGTCGCTTTGTTGCAAATCGGGCACTTTGCGCCCTTTTTCACGGTTTTAAGTTGAACCACTTTGTCATCGCTCATCTGAACTGCCTCTGTGCGTCTATCGTTGTGCAGGCTCGACCCGGAACTGGCCGTGGGCGATCGCCTCATCGGGCACCAGTTCTAGGGGCTGGCCTAGTTTGCTTTCCATTTCATCCAATGCCGCTTGGCCTTCATCTTTCAAGGCGCGCGTCACACTGGGGTGGGCTCTCAACGCGGGGATCAGCGACGGTTGCGCCCATACTTCGGCCAACACCCGGTCCAGCGCCCGGTACCCCACAGACAGCGGCGCTTCGGCGCGGCCCGTCTGGCACACCGGACACGGCGCCATCAGCTGCGTCGACAACGGCGGACGGCGGCGCGGGCGGGTAATTTCCAGCAATCCGCCGCGGGTGGTGCCCAAAACCTGGGGACTGGCGGGATCAAGGGCCACGGCCTCTTTCAGCGCCGTGACCACACGTCCCGGTCCATCCTTGCCCGACATGCTGACAAAATCGATCACGATCAAGCCCGCCAGATTGCGCAGCCGCATCTGGCGAGCGGTTTCTTTCATCGCTTGCAAGTTGGTCGCCAGCGCCACGTCGCCAGCACGACCGCTGCCGACACCTGCCCCACCTGTGTTCACATCGATGGTGGTCACCGCGGCGGTTTCTTCGATGATCAATGAGCCCCCACCGCTCAAGCTCACTTGAGCGTTCATCAAGCCCGCGACTTCATCGGCCACGCCTTGCAGTTCGAAAACGTCGCTGCTGGTGGGCGCACGTTCGACACCGCCCGGTGGCAGCGCGTCGAGCAACTGCAGATCCTTTTCCAGCCGTCCGGCGGTGACCGGATCATCGACGACGATCTTGCTCAAGCCGCCGTGGCCGTTTTCGGTGAGAAACTGAATGGTGGCGGGCACGTCGCCACTGACCAACGCGGGCGGTGTTTGTCCGGCAGCATGGTCCCCGATATCGGCCCAACGCGCGCGCAGCAGAGCAATTTCGCCCTGTAAGGTCTTTGCCCCCGCGCCTTCGGCGCCGGAACGCACCACACAGCCCTCATCGCCTTTGAGCACCCCTGTCAGCAGCGCGCGCAGGCGGTTGCGTTCCGCGTCGTCGCGAATGCGTTTGGAGATACGAATGCCGGGGTCGTTCGGCGTCAGCACCAAAAACGCGCCTGTGACGTTGACGCGCCGGGTCAGTTTCGGCCCCTTGCCGTCACGCGATGCAGCCAGAACTTGGACCAACACGGCTTCGCCTTCGTGAACGTAGTCGGCAATGCGATCGCGCGGGGTTTCTCCGCCCATGTGGGGTTGAGGCCGGGCTTCAGGCAGCGCCAAAAAGCCATCGCGATCCGCGCCGATGCCGACGAACGCGGCTTCCATGGCGGGGATGACTTTTTTCACCCGCCCCAAAAACACATCGCCGACCAACCCCGCGCTTTGATCGCGGTAGACGGCAAAGTCCTGAAGCCGTCCGTCTTCGCCTTTTCGCGCGATGCGCGTTTCACCGGGACGGACGCGGACGATCAAAGTAGCCATCTCGCCCGCTCCCTAAATCAAGCCCCGAGGATGAACGCCAATGCCTTTAAGGGTGTTGGCGACCTCATGAACAGCCAAGCCCACGACGTTGGAATATGAGCCATTTATGGATTTGACGAACGCGCCCGCACGGCCCTGAATGGCGTAAGCGCCAGCTTTGTCGCGCCATTCGTCGGACGCAATATAGCCGTTGATTTCTTCGGCGCTGAGGCGTTTGAAATGCACTTTGGTGGTGATGGCTTTGATGACCCCTACCCCACCGGGGGCCAAGATGGCGATGCCGCCGATCACCCGGTGGCTGCGACCCGACAACAATGTCAGGTACGCCCGCGCCTGGGCTTCGTCCTCGGCCTTGCCAAGAATGCGCCGGCCCACCGCAACCACGGTGTCGGCGCCGATGATGCACGCAGCGGGGTGATCTTTTTGGATTTCTTGGGCTTTGGCGTCGGCCAGACGGCGCGCCATATCGATGGGGCGTTCGTCGTTCAGCGCGACCTCGTCCACATGCGCGGGCAAAATCTGATCGGGTGTCACACCGATCTGCGCCAACAGCTCAACACGCCGGGGCGAAGCGGAGGCCAAAATCAAGGGAATATGACCGGTCAAGACGCAGATGTCCCCCTACCTTCACAATCGAAACCACACAAAGGCGGGAACGATCTTATTTGAAGCGGAACGTGATGCGACCCTTGGTCAGGTCGTACGGGGTCATTTCGACCGTCACCTTGTCACCCGCCAGAACGCGAATGCGGTGCTTGCGCATTTTGCCCGCCGTATGGGCCAGGATCTCATGTCCGTTTTCCAATTCGACGCGAAACATTGCGTTGGGCAGGAGCTCGGTCACGACCCCAGAAAATTCAAGTACTTCTTCTTTTGCCATCAATCTCTCATTTGCTGTGCTCGAAGCGGCCTCATAAGTGGCCAGTTGAGCCCCAAAGGTCAAGTTTTTTCCCGCATTTGCGCGAAAAACATTCTTAGATATCATACGCGGAAGGCAACGGAAATTCCGTCTTGATCCGCTCCATCAGTTCGTCGCGCACCTGTCTGTAGGCCTGCAAACGCTCATCGCGTGAGCCTTCAGCGACGCTTGGATCGAATGTATGCCAGAATTCCACCTCGCACGCCATATACCGTGTGAGGTCCACAGCTTTATGCTGGGCTTCGGGTGACAGTGAAATCACCAGATCGAATGAGCTGTCTTCCAAATCATCGAACGTCTTGGGCTGGTGATCCGATATATCGATGCCGATTTCATCCATCACCGTGACGGCGAAACCGTCCACATCTTTGGTGCGCACGCCGACGGAATCCACATACACATCGCGGCCATGAAAGTGACGCATGATCGCCGCCGCCATCGGGGAGCGGATGGAATTCATGGTGCATGAAAACAGCACCGCGCCAGGAAGAGGTTTAAGAACAGGCGTGTCAGAGGACATCCGTTTGCGCCCCTCACGCCCGAATGTGCAAGACGCACACCAATGTAAACAAGCGGCGCGCCGTGTTGTGATCCAGGTCGGCCTTGTCCTTCAAGCGTTGTTCTAGAATTTCTGAACCGTCGTTGTGCAAGCCCCGACGCCCCATATCGATGGCTTCGATTTGCGACGGGCTGGAGGTCTTAATGGCCTTAAAGTAGCTGTCGCACACCATCAGGTATTCGCGCACGATGGATCGAAACGGCGATAGCGCCAGCATGAAACGTTTGATTGGCGCGTCATCGGCGCTGCGCACGTCGAAAGCCAAACGGTTTTCTTCGATCGACAAGCGCAGCACGTAAGGGCCTTCGGGTCCGCCGATCAAGCTGAAATGATTGTTTTCGAGAAGATCATAAATCGCGACCTTGCGCTCGTGCTCGACCTGCGGGCTGCGGTTGACCACCGTTTGCTCGTCAAGAAATATCTTTTCGATGCGGGCCTTATCGGACATTTTGTCCTCCACCACCGCTCACGTTTCCGGCTCAGCCCCGGTTCAAACGGATCGACACGGACAGACCATGCGCCTGCAAACCTTCGGCGTCGGCCAACTTCACCGCCGCTGGACCAATTTTATTCAAGCTCTCGGCGTCACAGCCGACGAACGTGGTGCGCTTCATGAAATCCAAGACCCCCAGCCCCGATGAGAACCGCGCCGTGCGGGACGTCGGCAACACGTGATTGGGTCCAGCCACATAATCGCCGATGGCTTCGGGCGTATAACGGCCCAAGAAGATCGCGCCCGCATTGCGAATTTGGTGAGACAACGCGTCGGGGTTTTCGATGGCCAGTTCTAAGTGTTCCGGCGCGATGCGGTCGACCAAGCCAACACCTTGGCGCATCAGGTCATCGACGGTGATGACCACACCGTAATCGGACCAACTGGCGCGCGCGATCTCTTCGCGGTCCAGGGTCTTGAGGTGGCTTTCCACCGCTTCTTCGACACGGGTGGCGAAGGCTTTGTCATCGGTGATGAGAATTGATTGCGCGACGCTGTCGTGTTCGGCTTGGCTGAGCAGGTCGGCGGCGATCCAACTGGGATCGTTTTCACCGTCGGCGACCACCAAAATCTCACTAGGTCCGGCGATCATGTCGATGCCCACCGTGCCGAACACTTGGCGCTTAGCCGCCGCGACGTATGCGTTGCCGGGGCCGACAATTTTATCGACCGCTTTGATGGTTTCAGTGCCGTACGCCAACGCTCCGACGGCTTGGGCGCCGCCGATGCAGTAGACTTCGGTTACGCCAGCGATTTTTGCCGCCGCCAAAACCAACGGATTGATCACGCCGTCCGGCGTCGGCACCACCATCACCAAGCGTTCCACCCCCGCCACATGGGCCGGGATGGCGTTCATCAACACCGATGACGGATACGCAGCCAGACCGCCCGGAACGTAGAGCCCTGCGGCTTGGACCGCCGTCCAACGATAGCCCAGACGCACTCCGTCATCGTCGGTGTAGTCTTCCATATCGGGTAATTGGCGTTCGTGGAAGGTCTCGATGCGCTCGGCCGCCAATTTCAGGGCGTCGAGAAGTTCGGGTTCAATTTTCCGCTCAGCTTCGGCCAAATCGTCGGCGCTGAACGCCATGTCTGCGGCTGTGATATTTTGACGGTCGAAACGATTGGTGTATTCGACCACCGCTGCATCTCCGCGTTTGGCCACGTCTTTCAAGATCGCGGCCACGGCTTCGTTCACATCGATGTCGGCTTCGCGTTTGGCGCCGAGGACCTCTTGGAACTGAGCTTCAAAATCGGTATCAGCAATATCAAGACGCTTGGGCATCGATAGCCTCCCCAAATCGCTCTATCCAGCCGCCGATTTCATCGGGGCGGGTTTTCCATGCGGTGCGGTTCACCGCCAAACGTGAGGTGATCTCGGCAATGGTTTCAACCTCGACCAAGCCATTGGCTTTCAGCGTCGCACCGGTGGACACCAGATCGACGATACGCGAGCACAAGCCCATCGCCGGGGCCAGTTCCATCGCGCCATTGAGCTTGATGCATTCAGCCTGCACGCCACGCGCGGCAAAGTATTTTTTGGTGATTTCCGGATATTTGGTGGCGACGCGTACGTGCGACCAGGTGCTGGGGTCGTCTTCTTGGCCCAACTCGACCGGTTCCGCGATCGACATCCGGCAATAGCCGATGCCGAGATCGAGCGGCGCGTATATTTCCGGACTGTCGAATTCCATCAACACGTCCGCGCCCGCGACCCCCATATGCGCCGCGCCAAAGGCGACGAAAGTGGCGACGTCGAAACTGCGCACGCGAATAATTTCCAAGTTGGCGTGATTGGTGGCGAACGACAGCTTGCGCGACTTCGGATCAAAGAAGTCGGGCTCAGGCTCAATTCCCGCGCCGCGCACAATGGGCATCACCTCATCGAGGATACGGCCCTTGGGCAGCGCCAACACCAATTTGTCGGCTGGCTGTGTATTCGCAGTTGCACTCACGTCAAATCTCCACACCCGATACGTCCGGGAGGCGGCATGTATAAAGGGTTTTTGGGTTTGTTTCCAGGGGCCTTTACGGGAATATGCTTATTCGCGGACCCGCTCGATTTGTGCGCCGCACGCCGCGAGTTTCTCTTCCAGGCGTTCATAACCACGATCAAGATGATAAACGCGGTTGATCACGGTCTCGCCCTCGGCCATCAACGCGGCCAAAACCAGCGAGCTTGAGGCTCTCAAATCGGTCGCCATCACCTGTGCGCCGGACAACTTTTCAACGCCGCGCACGATGGCGGATCGCCCGTGCACGTTGATGTCCGCGCCCATCCGCACCAATTCGGGCACGTGCATAAAACGGTTTTCAAAAATGGTTTCGGTGATCATCGACGCCCCTTCGGCGACCGACGCCAGCACCATCATCTGCGCCTGCATGTCGGTGGGAAAGCCGGGATAGGGCTCGGTCATCACATCAAAGCCCTTAATCGCGCCGTTTTTACGACTGACCCGCAGGCCGCCCTCGACCTCTTCGATATCGACCCCGGCGCGACGCATGACGTCGACCACCGCTTCGATCAAATCGATGCGCCCGCCTTTGAGCACCACGTCGCCACCGGTTACGGCGGCGGCCACGGCGTAAGAGCCCATTTCGATACGGTCCACCACCACGGCGTAATCCGCGCCGTGCAGGCTCTCCACGCCCTGAACTTTGAGCGTATCGGTGCCGATGCCTTCGATCCTCGCGCCCATGGCGACCAAGCAATGGGCCAGATCGATCACTTCGGGTTCGCGCGCAGCATTGCCGATGACGCTTTCGCCCTTCGCCAGACATGCCGCCATCAAGATATTTTCGGTGCCGCCCACGGTGACCACGGGAAACAGCACATGCCCGCCAACAAGACCATTCGGCGCTTTAGCCTCGACGTAACCTTCCGACAGCTCGATCTCCGCACCCAAGGCTTCCAAGGCTTTGAGATGCAAATCCACAGGTCGCGTGCCGATGGCGCAACCGCCCGGCAAAGACACCCGCGCATGGCCGTGCTTGGCGACCAACGGCCCCAGCACCAAAACCGACGCGCGCATGCGCCGCACCAGCTCGTAAGGCGCAGTGGTCTCGGACAAACCCGACGAATCCAAGGCGAACACCCGGCCCATGTGCCCACCGCCCGGCGCATCACCTTCCATAGAAATGCTCACACCCATTTCGCTCATCAAATGAGCCATGGTGGAAATGTCCGCCAAATGCGGCAAATTGGATAAGCGCAACACGTCGTCGGTCAGCAAACTGGCCGCCATCAAAGGCAATGAGGCGTTTTTCGCCCCGCCGATGGCGATGACGCCGTTGAGAGGCTTGCCGCCGCGAATTACGATCTTGTCCATGTGTTATCCAAAACTGATCATATTATAGAGTGTCCGTGCCCGGCTTTTAGCCCAAGCCCCGCTCTCTCACAAGCCTATTGCCCACACAAGACGCGCAGGTTTACTCAGTCTCTGTGTCCTTTTCAGGGCCAAGTTCAGTCTCAGCCGCCGCCTTAGCGCGGGTGCGGCTTTGTGTTTTGCGCTTTTGCAGGTTGGCCCGCAGCGCGGCATTCAGGCGTTCCTGACGTGCCGTTTGGGCATCGGAAAGCGCGGGTTTATTGTCACTTTTAGGCATGTCGTCTGTCATGGTTTGGCATTCTTTATATGGGGCATTAAATGGGACGGAGAGCCCCCCAACATGGGACCTGAAAAAAATCGCGTCAAGGATGCTTGCCTTTCCCAATTCCCTGTGGCATGTTCCGCGCGCTTTCAACATGTGCCGCCGTAGCTCAGGGGTAGAGCGCACCCTTGGTAAGGGTGAGGCCGACAGTTCAATTCTGTCCGGCGGCACCATTCTCCCCAATGACTTAGCCGAATTTAACTGACACCGTTTAGGCTGACTGTGCCGAAACTGTGCCATAGGCGTTTAAGGCCCCGATTGCCCGTTCTTGGAAGTCGGGAGCCAAGTGCGCGTAACGTTGCACCATTTCGAAGCTTTTGTGCCCGGTCAGGTGCATCACTTCATAGAGCGTGACGCCCTGTTGAACGAGGCGTGAGGCGAATGTGTGACGCAGATCGTGAAAGCGGAAATCTTTCACCCCTGCCCGTGTGCGCGCCCTTTCAAAGGATGTTTTTACGTCCTTCATGGCTTGCCCATGATAGGTAAAGACAGGACCGCTTTCTTGCGGATCTAAGTCCGTTAGCACACGCTTTGCCCGGTCGGTCAAACGCACCGAGCGATCTTCACCGTTTTTGGTCTTTCGAAACGTTGCGAAGCCGCGATCCAGATCGACGTTCTGCCAATCCAGTTTGAGAAGCTCAGACTTTCGCCCGCCCGTATCGACGGCAAAAGCGACCAACGCCCGCAGGTGCGGCTTAGCCGCCACAAGCAAGCGTTTCTCCTCCTCAATCGTCAGCCAACGGCACCGCCCCGGCTCAACCTTGATCCGGGGAAACGCTGGCACTTGAGCTAAGAGTTCTTCCCGATGGGCCTTGTTGAGAATGGCCCGAAGGGTTGTAAGTTCCCGCAACACCGTCGCGGGCTTTAGCTTAGCCAAAAGTTCATCCACCCACGTACGCATAACCGCATGGGTGATATCGCTCAGGTTCAAATCGCCGAAACGATCCAACAGCCTTTGCAATTGATATTTATCCTTCGCCTTATAGCTCACAGGATTGTCCCTTTGGCGGTCTTGTCCGTAACGTAACAAGGCCTCTTGAAACGGAACGTCCGGAATCACCCCGAAATGTTGTTCCAAAAAGCTTTCTTGTGTCCACTTTGCCGCTAAGGCGTCGGCTAACTTTTTATCGTCAGTCCCAGTGCTTTTGCGGTGGCGGTGGCCTTTTTGGTCGGTCCAATCGACCCACCATTTGGTGGAGTTTTTGCGCTGATAGATACGCATGTTTGCCGTCCTTTCTGCTGTGCAGAAGTTCGGGCGCTGTTGTGCGCCTTATTCTGCTCTGCATAGACTTCGATATCAACCACGTCCCAGCGCTTACATCGCGGCCCGAAGTCCACAAACGGGATGGTAAAGCTCACAAACGTATCCACGCACACACCCAACCATCCCGCCGCTTCCTCACGGGTGAGGTAGCGCCGGGGTGGCAACGTGTGAATCTGAACCGCTTGCGTCTTCATCCCCTAAGGGCCTTTCTTCCGTTTCACGCCTTAGGCGCTGATCAAAGTGCCGGCGTTTGACTAAGGGCATTTCCCTAAGCGAAACACTGACCCTTCACAGCATGAGCGTTTTCCCCAGGAACGTCTTTTCCCTTAGCTAAGGGAAATCAAGACGCGCCGCCTTAGCTAAGGCAGGTGAATTGCTTAAGCGAAATGCCTTAACCCGAAAGCTCAGGCCCGTTACGTTCCGAAAGGCGCGTTGTATGGTTTGAATGAAAAGCGGCCTCGATTCGTAACGTTACGAAGAGGCTAGAGAGGATCGTGACGGACGTCCTGCTCACGTAACGGGTTTCTAACCCCGGGAAATGAAACCCGGGAATCAAGCCCCGTATGTTTAAATTTCCCGTTACGGGTTTTAGAACTCAGATTTGAAATTCCCAGTACGGTATTTTTCTCCAGTAATTTCGTAATTTCCCATTACGAATTTCGAAAGCTGGTTTTTTCTTTTTGCCCATCATGAGCGATGTTGCGTCTAGCAACATGCTGAACCGATCACCGCCGCAATCAGCATTTGGTTTTTTGGCAATGGATTGACCCGGATTTCTGAATAGCTACACTACGCCTCTCCGGCGTGGTGATCGAATGCTTGTTGCGGATTGACCCGGATTTCTGAATAGCTACACTAGATTTGAGCTTGAGTGTCGAATATCGAGAGTTGCGGATTGACCCGGATTTCTGAATAGCTACACTCTTAGGGCTTAGGCCTGTTGACGACAGTCTGTTGCGGATTGACCCGGATTTCTGAATAGCTACACTGGCCATGGCTGATCGGCGGCATCGCCCTCGGTTGCGGATTGACCCGGATTTCTGAATAGCTACACTGCTGACGTTCCGCGCACATCGTAACAACGGGTTGCGGATTGACCCGGATTTCTGAATAGCTACACTCGGTTCATGTGCCTAACAACGGTCTTTGGCGTTGCGGATTGACCCGGATTTCTGAATAGCTACACTTGACACATAGCCCCCACCACGGTGATGGCGGTTGCGGATTGACCCGGATTTCTGAATAGCTACACTTGCGTTCGTGTTCGATCATTTCAAACACCAGTTGCGGATTGACCCGGATTTCTGAATAGCTACACTCTCTTCACCAATCGTTGTTTTTAAACACTGGTTGCGGATTGACCCGGATTTCTGAATAGCTACACTGTGATCACGGCGGTCGAATGGGCGGCGCGTGTTGCGGATTGACCCGGATTTCTGAATAGCTACACTACAGGACGCGGAACTCGATCAGCTGTTTGCGTTGCGGATTGACCCGGATTTCTGAATAGCTACACTATATGGAAAAGGACATGAAGGGTCATCGCCGTTGCGGATTGACCCGGATTTCTGAATAGCTACACTTGCCTTGATCTACTTCGAAAGCGTCGCCTTGTTGCGGATTGACCCGGATTTCTGAATAGCTACACTTCGCGGCGTCAGCGAAGCGCATGTGCTTGAGTTGCGGATTGACCCGGATTTCTGAATAGCTACACTATGGGGCCGACCGACCCCGGCGGTTCTGCCGTTGCGGATTGACCCGGATTTCTGAATAGCTACACTCGCCCCCAAATTGGGGGTCCGTGCTCAATGGTTGCGGATTGACCCGGATTTCTGAATAGCTACACTGCTTCCTGATCGGGATTACAGCCCCTCTCTGTTGCGGATTGACCCGGATTTCTGAATAGCTACACTCAGCGGAGTCTTTTGTGATGACTGATCGCCGTTGCGGATTGACCCGGATTTCTGAATAGCTACACTCCCCACGGATGAAGGTGATTTGCGCTGGTTGTTGCGGATTGACCCGGATTTCTGAATAGCTACACTAGTACGGCAGAGGTATGGTGGGAGAAAATCGTTGCGGATTGACCCGGATTTCTGAATAGCTACACTTCACGGCCCATTTGCGACAGGGCGCGGCGGGTTGCGGATTGACCCGGATTTCTGAATAGCTACACTTATCCAGCTCTAGCGACGGCACGATGGGAGTTGCGGATTGACCCGGATTTCTGAATAGCTACACTGGTCGCGGAAAGCGCCCACATGATTTGTCCGTTGCGGATTGACCCGGATTTCTGAATAGCTACACTACACAACGGATTTTGTGTACGGTCAAAGGCGTTGCGGATTGACCCGGATTTCTGAATAGCTACACTTGCGTGCGCCACGTACCACAAGCGCAACCAGTTGCGGATTGACCCGGATTTCTGAATAGCTACACTCTCGTTGCCAGCCAACACCACAAAGCGGTGGTTGCGGATTGACCCGGATTTCTGAATAGCTACACTTTTATCGACATAGTCCCGCAGGTCGTCGTTGTTGCGGATTGACCCGGATTTCTGAATAGCTACACTCAAACGGCTCGATATAAAACGGCGATCCCGGTTGCGGATTGACCCGGATTTCTGAATAGCTACACTCAAGAGCCTCGTCGCTTCGTTACTCGCCCAGTTGCGGATTGACCCGGATTTCTGAATAGCTACACTCGTCCTGCTTCGCGTCAAACCTGAAAACCGGTTGCGGATTGACCCGGATTTCTGAATAGCTACACTCGCCGCCTGTTACACCCGCCTTTCCCCCGGGTTGCGGATTGACCCGGATTTCTGAATAGCTACACTCAGATCATCGGGCAGGGTGGGCAGTTCGTAGTTGCGGATTGACCCGGATTTCTGAATAGCTACACTTTGCTGCGTATGCGGGTCTTGTTTGATCGTGTTGCGGATTGACCCGGATTTCTGAATAGCTACACTCAAAAGATGGTGAATAGGTAGCCAGTCGTAGTTGCGGATTGACCCGGATTTCTGAATAGCTACACTCTAAGTTTTATATTCGCAACCTCAAAACATGTTGCGGATTGACCCGGATTTCTGAATAGCTACACTAGCTATATGCAATGCCTCTGAAGACAGTGTGTTGCGGATTGACCCGGATTTCTGAATAGCTACACTTGGTGATTTCAAATCCGTGCGGGTTGTGGCGTTGCGGATTGACCCGGATTTCTGAATAGCTACACTCCAGGGCCCTGTTGAAAACGGGGTGCCGCAGTTGCGGATTGACCCGGATTTCTGAATAGCTACACTCCCCACCGATGAGGGCGATTTGCGTTGGCTGTTGCGGATTGACCCGGATTTCTGAATAGCTACACTAAGCCAAGTGGCGTCAGATCAACGCCCCATGTTGCGGATTGACCCGGATTTCTGAATAGCTACACTTATTCTCCATCATCATGTTCAATGTTGGGTGTTGCGGATTGACCCGGATTTCTGAATAGCTACACTCATACATCTGATCCCAACCGCTGGCGTTGCGTTGCGGATTGACCCGGATTTCTGAATAGCTACACTAGATAGGCGCTAATAGGCTGATAACATTCACCTATTATCGCCTGTTTCGATTTAAAAACTGGTTGAACGGGCTTAAAACAAAAGGAGTTGCGGCTGTTTTTCATGGAGATCGCGCTTCTTGCCTTTAAACGTTTTAATGTTTTCATACTGTTTGTCTGTGATGGAAACAATTTGAATGCTGCCATATTCCGGTAAATTATTTTGAACTTTTTGCTGTAATGTTGCGCCACGGTCCTTCCCAGTGACCATGCGATAATACACCGAAAATTGAGCCATCGCAAAGCCTTGGTCCAATAGAAAGTCCCTGAACTTGGTAGCGGCTTTGCGGTCTTCTTTTTCGACCACGGGCAAATCGAACATGACCAACATCCACAATATTTCATACCCACTCAGCCAAGTTTTCCGGTCCCGCAACATGATTAAAGCAGTTTGTCGGCGGGTTTTAATGATGGAAATTCAAGAACGTTTTCTTTTTCCTCAAGGCTCGTCACAAAAGTTTGCGCCAATCGGTACAAAGCATTCATGACCGTAGAAGTGCCCTTTTGCAAATCCACATCCAAGTCCAATACACGCACCAATTTTCGTTTTAAGTCAGGCGTTAAATCCGTATCCTCCCCGTTAAGGTCGGCTAAAATGCCGCGCACCGCTTGATCCACCAAAGGGCGAAACGGTTCCATCAAGTCATCGACAAGGGCAAAAGGATTTTTTCGGTTACGATGATGAATGCCCAACGCCGGGGTAAGGCCAGCGCTGCACACCGCGCGGGCGGTGGCCGCACGCAGCACGCTGTAACCATAATTCAACAAGGCGTTTTCTACCCCGGTTTGATAGTCCCGACGAAAATCATCACCCAGCAATGCTGTCCAATAGCGCCGTGCGGCTTGGGCTTCCATGTTTTCAGGATCGCCCGATTTCACGCGCCGGGCCAAAACGCCCAATTCATTCAAAATAGGCGATGCAGGTTCAAAATATTCCAGCGCAATCCTCTGGTTGGTGATTTTTTCCGTCACAACCGATTGCCAAAGTCGTTTTGCGAACGGCTTGGAGCAATCAATTTGCATCCATAAAATGCCTGTTTGGTCATAATGGCTGTCATACGCCAATGTTAGGGCCAAGGGATGATACGTCTTGCCGCACGTCACAATGGGCGCTTTGCGTTCAGACAGTTCCATGATCAAGGTTTTGGACAGGGTGATTTGATGGGCGGATAAAATCAGCGCCGTGATATCATCCAAAGGCACACGACCCACTTCTACATTACCTTGCTTGACGACCATGAACCCGCGGTATTTGGATAGGTAATTGCCGTCCTCTGAAATCTCCACAACCTGCGTCACCATCGGCTTACCCCTTAATTTTGCCGTCTTCGGACACCCTTAAACAGCGCAGAAATGATGTTCTCAACACATTGATGGAAATAAATTTTTGTGGACCTTCCGTCTCATATTGAGGGCGGAGATCAATTTTATTGGCTGTAGTGCTAAACCCTCCGACTTTCAGAATTGAAACCTGTTCGCCATCATTTAATTCCACCAAATCGTTTTTGAATAACCGGGTGATAAATTTAGCAGCGGGGTGAATCGGCAGCCCCTTTATCAGTCCCACATTTTTATCGGGCGTTTGCCCCTTGCATTGGGCGTAGGACCAATACGCGCCCTGCCATTCGTATTCTCCCTTTTTCCATTTTCCTGGCTTTCCTTTCGGCACTTGCCAGATATCAACGCACACAAACGAATCTGGGGCATAGGCTTTATATGGTGCGGACGGAATCACCGTTGCCGATTGGTTGGACACCAATAGACGAATGGTTTTGATATTATGAGTTTTGCCAAATTCTGTAAGGACTTTGGTTAACCCATTTTTATCCAACTTTGTTCCCGTAGCCTTGGTCGTTACCACGTGGTCTTGTACCAACGTGCGCCAGCCCGGATTGCGAATGGCGTTAATTTCTTTTTCCGACAATACGCCGATTTTCTTGCGCGTGACTAGGCCGTACCCTTTTAAGTCCGCGTCTTGTTTTTCAGGAGGCACGATCCCATAAGCCGTTTCGTTGAACATTTTTCCGTTCGTGCCGTGATCGGGTTTGTACGACACGACGATGCTGTGCAGCCTGTGGTCAAGTTGGTTGCGCAAGAGCGAAATATCGGGAAGTTTGATATGTACGAGATCATCGGTACCACGCCCGGTTTGACGAGAGACCACGTTCAACATGCCGCGATCCGTCAGGCCGACCACAAATGCATCAATAATATGGTGGCGGTGGTCATTTCGTTCTTTGTAATTGTGATCACCCAAAAGGCTGTTCAAATGCCATTTGCCGCGCATCATTGCCGTTAATCCACCGGGGATAGTGACAATATTATTTTGGTCGCAAATGTGACTCAGATAGCGTTTTGTGATTTTTGAGATGTAGGCATTATCGGTCAACTGCCGGGCGATAAAGCCGCCGTCTTTGTCAAACCGCTCCATCGCATCCGCATCAAAGCGCCAACGTTTATTTTTAGGAAAAGATTTTGCGCGGCTTGCGATGTCCGCCCACACCATGCCTTTGTCGGCGTGTTTGTCATGGGCGAACGCTTCATAAGGTGTGCTGTTGCCCTTAACTCTATTGGCTTGACGAATGGCCACGGTCAAATTGGCGGTGCTGTTATCTAGGGTGCGTGAAAACGGCAAGATGTGTTCGGTTTCAGCTTCGCCATTAAACAGCATTGCCGCCGAAATGGGTTTTCCGGAAAATGGACAAAGGCGGCTGATCTGATCTTTACCCAACTCTTCCCAAAGACGCATTTTTTTCAAATCTAAACCAGATGGGTCTTGTCCATTGTGGAGCTCTCGAAACACATTGGCGCGTTTGTCATTGGCCTTGGCGTAAGTTGCATTTTGCTTGGCGATGTCATTGCGGGCTTTAGCTGTCTTTTTCAGATCGCGCACCAACTCAACATGAATTTCAGCAGGTGGTCCTAACCGATCAACAAGACGGTTAACAAGCTTTCGCAGTTGGTTTAACGCCACATGGACTGTCGGGTTATTGATTTTACCATAGTGCTGTTCGGGATATTCTTGTGGATCATATTGGGTTGGTTTTCCACCAATCACACTGCCACGTAGAACTTCTCCATAATATGGCAGATGGTCGATAAGTTCGTCCACGGCACGGTGACTGTGATGCAGGAAAACACCGTCGTCATCCCAAACCTCTTTGACCGCCTCGTCATAGCGCAGTCCGGTTTCGCGCATGATATCGGCACAGCGCATCATGAATTTTCGTGAAAGATGTGTGGTTGCTGCCGTCAGTTTAAACTTGGACACAGCCTTGGCCTGGTCATCATCCAAATCAAATCGGTTTTGCAAGTCGCTGATCAGTTGGGCGTCATCTTCAGCGTCATGCAACATCTCCACTACATCATTTTGCTCACCGGGGGATAACGCATCCCAACTCGCGCCGAACAGTTCCGGCTTTCGCATATCAATGGCGGTGGCGTTTCCGTTCAGTTTATCACGTGGACCCGTTTCCAAATTGAACAGGCATCCTCGCGGAAACAACAAATTTCCATCTGTTTTTTTGAGTTTTCGCAAGGACCCAAACGACAGAGTTTTGTGAGTCTCTAAAGCGTCAAAAATTCGATCCCGCTGTTCAGAGTCCAATTCAAATTTTTCATGGTCAGCGCCGTAGTATTGTAAATTAGCAACCTCCTGCAAAATTCTAAACTCATGGGCAATCGGGAGGTCTTTGTGAGCCCGATATTCATCTATGAAAAACTCACATCGTCCTTTTTCTACAGGTTTCAGTTTTCGTTGAAAGAAAATACCGTCAAACCCTTGGGCCTTGTTGCCATTGCGTAAATCATCCCAATCGGATGCCGAAAGCGTGTGATGGGGGGCTTGATGTTCTCGAATTTTGTCAAACTCGGCTAGATACATGGCACGGTCGGCATAATAGTCACCATCCTCACCCCGGAATCGGATCGACTGGTCGCTTTTCAAGCGTTCGTTCAACCACTGCCCGAGTGTTTGGCCGTCTAATACCTGTCGGAGTTCTGTAATTTTCGGCTTGATCTTTCCGGTTTCTTCATCGTCACCGTCGCTCTTCCGGTTGGATAAAAAACCACGCCGTTGATTGATCTGAAAAAGCACACGCCCCAACTCATGGGGTGTTAAGGCTCGTTCCAGGGCATCAGCCCTTAATTGGTATGGATTGAGACACTCAAGAGCTTTCCGCTCTGTGGCATTTTTTGGCATCAGGTCCAATTTAATCAAACGTTGGAGAAGATCCTGCTTACGCCGCACGCGACGGTCCCTGTTACGGCGCGCACCACGCGCCAATCGCCGTTCCACAGCAAGACTTTCACCAACACGATCTTTCGATGAAGGCTCCCGACCATCAGAAAAAATTCTGACGCCCGCGTCCGTCAACCCAATAATTTTCCCAGAATTATTAAGGCTGAATGCCGCCCACCCCAGGGAATTCGTCCCCATGTCCAATGCCAATCGCCACACCATTAAATTTATCCTGTCACATAAATTAAACCACAGGATTTAATATTGACGACTGAACTAAATAAATGCAATCTACTGATGAGTGTAGCTACTCAGAAATCCTGGCAATTCGTTAACACGACTTTTGTCAAAAAATTAAAAGACCGGGTTCGCCCGGTCTTTTTTTATGAGAAACTTATGTGCCATAACTGTGCCACCCCCACTCCCTTTCAGTCCCTTTTAATCAGCCTTATTCGGAAAATGGCACAACAGCGCCCGAACAACACGTTGATTCTAATATACTTTATATTCACCTAGGCCCTTGGTAAGGGTGAGGCCGACAGTTCAATTCTGTCCGGCGGCACCATTTCCCCCCCCCCATCAAAACATATAGAGACCTTCTTTCGGTTGTGCGCGCCGTGGTCGTTTGTTCTGCTTGTCCAATGGGATAGCGGGATATTGTTCATGCCTAAATGGGCGTGCTGTCCGGGCACTGCGCTTTACGTGCATATATCTTGTCTTCAAATCCACCCACCGCCAGCATATGATTGTATGAAAATGATTTGTAATCGCGGCCAGGTCTTCCGACATTGATACGTAAGGATAAGATGAGGCGCAATGATGACCCCGAAGCCACTCTCACCCATATCCTCGTCCATAAAGCTCGGCTTGATGGCCCCTTTAACGGGGTTGGTGAAGCTGTATGGCGACGAAATATCGTGGGCGGGACAGATTGCTTGCGATGAGATCAATGAAAATGGCGGCGTGCTTGGCCGCCCGTTGGAACTGATCATTGAAGACGACGGCAGCTTGCCCGAATTTGCCGTCCCCGCCGCACTGAAACTCGTCGAAGAACATGGCTGCACGGCCATCATCGGAAACCTCCTATCCAATTCACGTATAGCGGTGGCGGACCGCGTCGCGGAACCAAAGCATGTTCCCTATCTTAATTTCTCCTTTTACGAAGGCAGCATCTGGAGCCGTTATTTTTTCCATTTCGCCGCTTTGCCCAACCAACAAATCGAAAAAATGATCCCTTACATGGCCGAAAAGTTTGGGCCAAAGATGTTTTTTGCGGGCAGCAATTACGAATGGCCCCGCGGATCCATCGATGCGGGCAAGCGCGCTTTGATACGCGTCGGTGGTGAGGTCGTGGGGGAACAATATCTCCCCATAGGAACCGACGATGTCGAGGAATTGCTCGATAGCGTTACAAAATCCGGTGCCGATGTTTTCGTTCCCTACTTTGCAGGTTCAGATCAAATAAACTTGCTGACGCAATTTACGAAAAAGGGGCTCAAAGAACGCATGGCTGTGGTCATGGGACACTATGACGAGGCTATGGTCGCCAACTTGCCTGCAGAGGTGCGAGAGGGCTTTTACTCATCCAACACCTATTTCATGAGTATCGACACCGCTGAAAACGTTCGATACCTCAAACGTCTGTCTCATCTAGACGGCGTTGATGGCATTTGGCCGCACGGCAATGGCGTTGTGACGAATTTTGGCGAAGGCACCTACAATTGCGTCCACGCCTTCGCCAAGGCGGTGCAAATGGCGGGATGTCTCGACACGGAAATGATCGTCGATGCGCTTGAACAAGTCAGCGTTGTCGGTCCCCAAGGTCGCATCGACATGGACCCAAACACGCACCATGCCAAACTCAACACGTTCCTATCCAAATGCAACGCGGACGGAACATTTTCCATCATTGAAAATTTTGGCCGCATCAATCCAGTTATCCCCCAACGCTACGCCAGCCTATTCCCTGGTTTGGAAAAATCTGCAACCATACCCAAAAGAGAATTTGTATCGCCCAGCGATAAACGCAAAGAAGACACTGTGATCGAGGTCAATCTCGACACAGCAGACAATATCCTCAAATCAGCCGATGTCTCCATCATCGCTATCAACGAAAATCACAGCGTCATTCAAGCCAATCACGCCGCCTGCGTATTGTTCGGCTATCCCCTCGACGAACTGATTGGACTGGAAATTCACAAACTGGTCCCCCCCCATTTCCGCAACGCCCATATGGACCATGTCACACGTTTCATTCAATCGGACATCACACAGATTTCCATGAGCAAACGAGGAGAGGTTTTCGGCTACCGTAAAGATGGCTCCGAATTTCCCGCTGAAGCCTCCATCGCTAAATTTAAGGAAAATGACGGCTGGGTGATGGTTGCGACCATGCGTGACATATCGGCACGCAAGGCCCGCGAAGACGAACTGAATTGGCAAGCCACGCACGACCCGCTTACCGCCTTACCCAACCGCGCCTTGATGCATGACCGCTTAACTCACGCTCTCAACCGCTCTCAACGCAATGACGAAGCCGTAGCGTTGATCTTCGCCGATCTAGACGGATTCAAGATGGTCAACGACAGTTATGGTCATGCCGTGGGCGACAAATTGCTGGTCGCCATTGCCGAGCGATTGGTGGATGTTGTGCGTCCAGGTGACACGGTGGCGCGTTTTGGTGGGGATGAATTCATCATTCTTTGCGAGCGCATCGAAGACCTCGACACCATTGCAACAATAGCCGAACGCATCAGCGAAGAATTGCGCAAGCCGTTACAACTGGGAGATATCGAACTCTACGCCACCGCCAGCTTGGGCATTTCGCTGGGCAAAGGGTATTCGCACCTTCCCGACGAATTGCTTCGCAATGCCGACGCCGCCATGTATCAGGCCAAAGACCAGGGCCGTGATGGTTGGAAAATATTCGAGACCGATATCCACGAAAACGCAAAAGAGAATTTGGCCATTGCCAACGGCCTGAGAACAGCCGTTTCGAACAATGAACTGAAGGCCGTCTTCCAGCCGATAATGGACATCCAAAAGCGCCGCATCGTCGGTGCGGAATTACTGTTGAGATGGCGCCTTTCCGATACGCCGATCCCTCCGGACAAATTCATTCCCCTCGCGGAAGCTAATGGTGCCATCATTCCCATCGGCGCATGGATTTATGAGCAAGCCTGCTTTGCCCAGCTAGAACTGGATAAGTTGCCCGAACATCTGAGGCCGCAATACCTGTCCGTTAATGTCTCCGCCCGCCAATTGAGCAGCAAAGCCTTAGTCGCCACATTCAAGGCAATCTTGTTTCAAACCGGCGCTGATCCCAAACGCATCATGATCGAGCTCACCGAAACGGCGCTGATGAACGATGCCGAAGCCAATTTGGATGTCTTGACCCAAATCGCGACGTTGGGGCACACCATCGCCGTGGACGATTTTGGAACGGGATATTCGTCTCTCAGTCGTTTGGTGCAACTGCCGGTCAACACACTGAAAATCGACCGCGCCTTCGTCGATGAAATGGACCAGAGTCAAAAGGGTCGCGCCCTGGTGAAAGCCATTATTTCCATATCACGTGCGCTTGACCTCAAGGTCATAGCCGAAGGTATGGAAACGAAGGCACAACTCGAAATCCTCAACGCATTGGGCTGCGACCACGTGCAAGGGTATTATTTCCATCGCCCAATGGCATTTGATGAATTTGTTGAGGTTCTCAAATGTGAGCAGAGCGTCAACGCTTAAGCCAAGCACGGTTCTCTACTCGGCGGCACCTAGCTTGTTTTGACGGTAAGTGCGCATCCATCCACCCAATCGGGCTTTTTCATAGCTGTTGAGGCGCAGGCCCAGTTTGCTGCGTCGCCATACAATATCGTCTGCGGTGTTGGCCCATTCGCGTTCGATCAGGTACACGACTTCCGCCTCAGATAAGGTCGCGCCGAACATCTGACCCAAATCATCAATTTTTTTCGCGGCGCCTAAGACTTGCCAAACGCGCGTGCCATAAGCGCGCGCCAAACGCTCTGACCATGATTGATCGACAAATGGGTACTTCTGCATAATATCGAGCGACAAACCATCAACACCATCAACTGGGAAGTCCCCGCCCGGCAAGGGAGCTGTTTTTGTCCACCCCACATTTGGCGTCGGCAGGTACGGCGACAGCTTCACCAAAACGGCTTCCGCCAATTTTCGATAGGTGGTTATTTTGCCGCCAAAGATGTTGAGCAACGGGGCCTCATCAGTCCCGCCCCCCACGTCCAGTTTCAAGACGAAATCGCGGGTCGCTGCGTGGGCCGCGCTTGCGCCGTCGTCATACAGCGGGCGTACGCCGGAATAGCTCCACACCACATCTTCGACTTTAGGCGCTATGTGGAAATAGCGCGTGGCGGCGGCGCACAGATAGCTGACCTCTTCATCCGTGATGGTGATCTCGTCGAGACCGCCTTGATGATCCTCATCCGTCGTGCCGATCAAGGTGAAGTCGTTTTGATACGGAATGGCGAAGAAAATCCGACCGTCTTCGTTTTGAAAGATGTAGGCCCGATCGTGATCGAACAGCCGCGGCACCACGATGTGGCTGCCGCGCACCAGCCGGATATGTTTGCGTTCGCGGTGGACAGCGGGCATGCTTTCGATCACGTGCTCGACCCATGGCCCGGCGGCGTTGACCAGCGTCTTGGCGAGTATTTCACGGCGTACCCCGGTATCGATATCTTCGATAACGACGCTCCACAAATTGGCCTCGCGGTGCGCCGAAACACATTTGCTGCGCACCAAAATCTCGGCGCCTTTCTCGCGGGCGTCCATGGCGTTCAGCACCACCAAACGGGCATCATCGACCCAACAGTCGGAATACTCAAACCCCTTGCGAAACACATCGAGCAACGGCGCGCCGATCTCGCCTTGGGTCAAATCCAAGACCTCGGTTCCCGGCAGAATTTTACGTCCGCCCAAGTGGTCGTATAGAAACAGCCCCAAGCGCAACAGCCACGCTGGACGCAATGCCTTATGATGGGGCAGTACGAAGCGCATCGGGTGAATGATGTGCGGAGCGGCGCGCAACAGCACTTCGCGTTCGATCAACGCTTTGCGCACCAAAGCAAACTCATAATATTCAAGATAGCGCAGCCCGCCATGGATGAGTTTGGTGCTGGCCGACGACGTGCCTTGCGCCAGGTCCCCTTGCTCACACAACACGACGCTGAGACCGCGCCCCGCGCCATCGCGCGCGATGCCGCAACCGTTCACGCCACCACCGATGACAGCCAGATCGTAGACGTGCTCTTTGGGCATGGATTGGAACCGCATTCTGTTCATTTTCAAGGAATTTTCATAAATCACTTATATAGTTTCGCTTTTTATATATTTTGTCAACATTATCTTTCGTTATTGATCTACCTGCACATGATCCCGCTTGATTTTTTTTCGCGGGAACGCGTATTGTTTCCTTTTCATTCGCTTTGACGCAGGACCCGCGCCCATGTCGCATTCGCTTCGCCAGCAGGAAATTCTAGAAATCGCCCGCGAGCAAAGCCGCGTCACGGTGGATGAGCTGGTCGCGCGTTTCGACGTGACACCGCAAACCATCCGCAAAGACCTCAATGAGCTGTGCAACGCGAATGTCTTGTCACGGGTTCACGGTGGTGCGGTTCTGTCGGCGGGCGTCACCAACATGGGCTACGAGCAACGCCGCGACATTGCAACGGACGAAAAACAATTGATCGGGGCATTGTGCGCAGCGCAAATCCCCAACAACGCCTCTTTGTTCATGAACATCGGCACCACCACCGAAGCCGTCGCCCGCGCCCTGATCCATCACCGCGACTTGCTGGTGATCACCAACAACCTCAATGTGGCGAACATTTTGATTCAGAACCCGTCTTGCGAAGTGATCATCGCGGGCGGCGTGCTGCGGCGGTCCGACGGCGGCGTAATCGGCGAAGTCACCGCCGATTTCATCAATCAATTTAAAGTCGATTATGCCGTGGTCGGCGCATCCGCCATTGATGAGGACGGCGCGTTGCTGGATTACGATTACCGCGAGGTGCGGGTGGCGCAGGCGATTCTCAAGAACGCCCGCCATACGTATCTGGTCGCCGATCAGATGAAACTGCAGCGCTCGGCCCCGGTGCGCATCGCGCACATTTCTCAAATCTCGACCTTTTTCACCGATGAAATGGTCTCAGACAAGCTGCGCCAAGTTTGTGCGCGCCATGATGTCGGCATTATTGATGCAACTCACCTCTCCGATGTGCAGCCCGATTGAGCGCAAGACGCATTTTCCTCAAATTAATCACATACGTGCAATAGGGTGATTCTGCGCTCATTTGCAGTGACTTGATCTCCAATCAATCGGCCAGCAAACGAAATGGTTGCAGGAGCGATGAAGTTTTATGTTGACGCGTGTATTAGCATTAGCTTAAATAAGCATCAGCTAATAAATATAACGCCTGGCCATAAAGAGCCCCATAAAAACAATACTTCCCCAGAAAAAATTACGCACTTGGCGTCCCCTCATTGGACCGCCAAGAGGGATCAATATTGCAAACATTGAGGATCACGTTATGAAAACCATCAAAACCATCGCGTTCGCCGGCATCATCGGCATCGCAGCTCTGTCCGCCACGTCCGCCCAGGCTTTCTGGGGCTGGAACAACGGTAACGGCAACGGCTACAACAACGGCTATGGTAACGGCAACGGCAACGGCAACGGAAGCGGTTACGGCAACGGCAACGGTAGCGCCGATGGCTCGTTCGGCTTCAACATGTCCGGCAACGGTCGCGGCAACGGCGCCGGCAACGGCAATGGCAACCAGGGCTGGAATGGCAACAACAGCTATAACGGCTATAATGGCTATAACGGTTACAACAACAACGCGCCTTATGGCTACGCCCCTTATGGTTATGGCCCGCAAGCTTATCGCGGCGCACCGAACGGCCAGCAGGCTCAGCAGCCCACCGCCCCGGCGCAGGGTTTTGCACCGTACCCGCCTTACGGTCCTTACGGCCCGCAGGCTTACGGCGCACCGATGCAAGCTCCGGCAGCACCTGCTGCCCCAGCTCAATAAGCTGACAACCCGCACCGGGCTGCTCTTGCAGCTCGGTGCGGTCGTTGCTTAAATATGCAACCTGCCTATGACAACCCGTGTGAGCCGACGCCGATGTCGGCCTTTGTTGCTTTTAATTTTTAGACATTGACGAAGCACCGATGGAAAAGCCCACCCTGACAGACATTAAAGGCGTTGGAAAAGCCGCCGCTGAACGTCTCATTGAGGCCGGATATAGCCGCATTGACGACATCGCAGGCGCTGATCCGCTGAAACTCGGCGCGGTGCCGGGGTTCGAGGGCGAACGCGCCCAACACACCATTGACGCAGCCAAGATCTTGGCCGGTGACGAAGACGACATCGTGACACCCGCCATATTGCCAGCCAAAACGGAGGTTATCGACATGACGGACGACAAGACCGAAGACAAGACCACCCCTACAGAAACCGCCAAGGCAGACGCGCCCAAAGCCGAAGCACCCAAAGCTGCGGCGCCGAAAGCGGCCGCCCCCAAAGCGGCGGCGCCCAAAGCTGCGACGAAGGCTCCCGCGAAGAAAGCGCCGGCGAAAAAAGCCGCCGCGAAAAAGCCCGCCGCGAAAACCCAAGCGAAGGCTGAAGTCAAAGCCGCGCCCAAAGGCGCCGCGAAGGCGGACGCCCCTAAGCCCGCACCAAAAGCCGAAGCTAAACCTGCTGCGACTGCGGCTGCTAAACCCGCTGCTAAACCCGCTGCGACATCGGCCGCCAAGCCAACGCCGGCGAACGCCAACACCCCAAGCATCTTTAAAGAACCCGGCTATATCGCCGCAGGCGTCATTTTGGTCTTGGCCGTTTATGGTTTCGCCCAACAGTCGAGCATCCAGGAATATCTGGGCCTTTCGACCAGCAGCTCTTCATCCACCACAGCTGCGGCGATGACGACGGAAACCTCAGCGCCTGTTGATGGCGAGCAAGCGACGCCCGCCGTCGCCCCGACAACCGGCGCCGCTTCCGCGCCTGTCGCACAAAGCGGCTTCATGCACCCCGGTATGGGACAGGGCATGGGCGGACAAAACATGGGTCCCGGCATGGGACAAGGTATGGGCCAAAACATAGGCCCAGGCATGTACCAAGGCATGAACCCTTACGCCAACATGCCGGCACACAACGCACCGTACGGCCACCCGTCCTTTAACGGCAACCCGGCGATGAACGCACCTGTGTTGAGTTCGCAAGCCGGTCCCGCCACCGGGGCAACCACCGGGGCAACCGACAGCGCCAACGCGACTGAAGAGGGCGCCCAAGCCGGCGCCTTCCACGGCGCGCCACCGCCGTACGGCCCCTACCATCAATATGGTAGCTCTTATGGTAACCAAGGTTACGGGAATGGTAACGGCTATGGCCAGGGTTATGGACAAGGTGGCGGCGACGCTAATTTCGGCATGAACTTCGCCGGGCGCGCCAACACCCAGGCCTATGGCAACGGCAACGGCTACAATGGCTGGAACGGCAACAACGCCTACAACAGCTACAACGCCTATGCGCCATATGGCTATGGACCTTACGGCTACGCACCATATGCGCACCCGCCGGTTCCGATGCAGGCCCCGACGCAGCCGACGCCTACGCAATAACCCCTGCACTGCATTTCAGGTTTCACTGAAAAACGCACGCCTTCATAAAGGCGAGCGTTTTTTTGTCACATCGGGGATTAAAAAAACCTCCCAAACGTTATCAGTACAGCCACAAAATAACCATCACTACCTATAGTTAAACCATAAAATTTTATGTAAAAATAAAAGTATATATATTTAGTTAACTGTGTTTTTCATCACACCAATAAATATCATTTTGTGAGATACATAAGGCACGACGCACATTCTTATAGATTTACTGCGGCGGAACCAAATCACATATGGATATGCACGATGAAAGATGTTCCCCGAAAGTATTTACCCCTCTCCTTAAAAATTGCTGCTGTTTTATGTTCTGCAAATGGTCTTTCGGGCTGCATCGTCGCCATGCCCCCTGCCGTTCAGGCGGCGTCCTTCGCGCTTGACGGCATCAGCTATGCCGCCACAGGCAAATCCCTCACCGACCACGCTTTGTCGGCTATGGCCAACAAAGATTGCGCCATGGTGCGGGCGTTAAACGGTGAAAAAATTTGCACCACAAATGCTCTGATGGCGGAGCTGAACGCCGTCGATGGTCGCCTCAACAATCCCAACGCCGAAATCATCGCCAAATCCATAACCCCCGCTCAAGATGACGCTGCGTTCCAACGCGCAAGCCTTCTCTTAACCAACAATGGCGACCAAGACGCGGACGAGGTGCTCGACGACGATCAGATGGACTTCATCGACATGCAGGTCGCGCAAGGGCCGATGCTTTAAGCGATAGGTTTATGTTTTTTCAAACCGCCGAGGCGCGCCAGGGCGACCCCGAACAAAACCACCAACGCCCCCACCCCTTGTAGCGGGCCCAGCGCCTCGCCAAACAGCGCCCATGCCGCCAAAGCTGCGATCACCGGCTGAAACAACAGACTCACCGACGAAAAAGCGACCGGCAGATGTGCTAAGGCGTAAGCGATCAGGCCTTGGCCGAACACTTGGGCGGTCAAGGCCAATCCGATCAGCACCCACCATCCATAAGCCGATTGAGGCAGCCAAGATTCGCCCGACAGCCACGTCAGCGGCAACAGAAACAGCGCGCAAAACAAAGTGCTCCAAAACATGATCACGCGGGTCGCCAAGCGTGCGCGCAAGCGCCCCACCGCCAGAATATAGCTGGCGTAAAACACCGCCGTGACCACACCCAAAATATCGCCGATGAAGCTTTGACGCGACAATTGCAAGCTGTCGCTCATCAACGTCACCGCGCCCAAAATCGCCAGCCCCATCCCGGCCAGAAACAAGCCGGTGAAACGATCCTTGAACAACACATACCCGAACAAGGTGACAAAAATCGGCGCCAAATTCGCCAGCAACGTCGCATTGGCTATCGTGGTGTAGTGGATGGAAAAGTGCCACAGTGACATGTCGCCGGCGAAAAAGAACCCCGCCAAGGCTAAGCGCAAATATTCTCGGCGTTCCAGTTTGGGCTCGTCATCGCCACCGCCACCCCAGCGCAGCCACAATGCCAACGCGGGCACCGCCAGCACCATACGGTAAAAGGCCGTCGCCACGGGGCCGACTTCGGACACACGCACAAAAACCGGCGCGAACGCAATCGCCGCCGCGCCGACAATCAGCAGCACGAACGCGAGACGCTCGACACGTTCCGCGCCTTTTAATACTTTTTCTGCCGCCAAGTGCTTTTCCCCTGTGCCCACGTGGGCGCGAACCCTCTATACTTAGGATATGAACACTACAGCTCTAACTTTCCCACAAGAATGTGCATTGCCCCTGTTGTCTGAGGGCGAACCGGGCCCGTTCGAGATTTACAATCCGGGTGGCCGCGCGCCCTTGGTCATCGTCAGTGACCACGCCAGCCGCCGCGTGCCGCGCGCGTTGGGCGACTTAGGCTTGAGCGCAGAGCACTTCGACAAGCACATCGCCTATGACATCGGCGCGGATATGATCACGCGCCGTCTTGCCGACCGTTTGGATGCGCGCGCGGTTCTGGGCACCTATTCGCGGTTGGTCATCGACCTCAACCGCCAACCGGGTGACCCCGGTTGCATCCCCGAAATCAGCGATGGCATTGAGGTCCCGGCAAATATGGGCCTGAGCGAAGAGCAGGTGTTGTGCCGCATCGAAACCCTGCACACCCCTTACCACGAAGCCATCAACCGTGAGATCGCATCCGTGTGGCGGCGTGACGACAAGCCGCCTGCGGTGTTTTCCATTCACAGCTTCACCCCCACGATGGGCGGCCGCGACCGCATCTGGGACATTGGCGTGTTGTGGAATCGCGATCCACGCTTGGCGGTGCCGCTGATCGAACAGCTCAGCAACTGGGACGGCCTGCACGTCGGCGATAACGAACCCTATTCGGCGCGCGACATCGCCTACACCATCAATATGCACGGGGCGGCGGGCGGCCTGGCGAACGGCGCCATCGAAGTCCGCCAAGACCACTGCGCCACCCCCGAAGAAGCCAGTCACTGGGCCGACATCTTGGCCGATGCGCTGCGCCACATCCTCGCCCAGCCGGGCTTACATGAGGTCAAAACCTTCTGAGTTGCATTGACTCAAGCCTATACACGGCGTCAAATATGGGAGTGGGAGGGTCACAATGTCAGTTCACAAGCCCAGCTTCACCATCGGCGTCGAGGAAGAATACCTGCTCGTCGATCGCGAGACCCGCGCCCTGGCCAGCGAACCGCCGCCCGGCGTGCTGGAAGCGATCGAACACCGCATCAAGGACTTGGTGCGGCCCGAGTTTCTCAAAGCGCAAATCGAGATCGGCACCACGGTGTGCGCCACCGTCGGCGAAGCTCACGAACAGCTGGCCCACTTGCGGGGAACCGTGGCCGAGGTCGCCAATGAGTTTGGCCTTGCCCCCATTGCCGCCTCAACTCATCCGTTTTCCGAATGGACCCACCAAGTCCACACCGACAAGAAACGCTACAACGACCTCGCCGACGCCATGCAAGGCGTCGCGCGGCGTTTATTGATTTGCGGCATGCATGTGCATGTGGGCATCGACGATGATGAGATGCGCATCGATCTGTTGAACCAGGCCAGTTACTTCCTGCCGCACCTGTTGGCGCTATCGACCTCGTCGCCGTATTGGCGTGGTGACGACACGGGGTTGAAATCCTACCGCCTCAGCGTGTTTGATGAGCTGCCGCGTACAGGACTGCCTGCTCATTTCGACACCTTCACCGAATACCGCCGCCACGTCGATATGTTGGTCAAAGTCGGCGTGATCCCCGACGCGTCGATGCTGTGGTGGGACTTGCGGCCTTCGGAAAAGTTCCCAACCTTGGAAATGCGCATCACCGATGTATGCACGCGGCTTAAAGACGCCACCGCCATCGCGGCGCTGTTTCAATGCATCATGCGCATGCTGTACCGTCTACGCCGCAGCAATCAACGCTGGCGCACCTACGCCAACATGCTGATCAACGAAAACCGCTGGCGCGCGCAACGCTATGGCATCGACGAAGGCATGATCGATTTCGGTCGCTGCGCCATGGTTCCGTTCGCGGAACTGATTGCCGAGCTGATGGATATGCTGGCCGAAGACGCCGACGCGCTGGGCTGTACGAAAGAACTTGCCCACGTACCGACCATCTTGGAAACCAAAACCAGCGCGCACGAACAATGCGCGGTTTATGAGGCCGCCAAAGGCCTCGGCGCATCGGACGAAGACGCGCTCAAATCTGTGGTCGATTGGCTGATCGCCACCACGGTCGAAGACCTTTAGGCTGCGTGCAGCTGAGCATTAAAGTTATCCCCCGTTTTTCCACATAGACGGCGCGAAACTGCGCGGTTAAGGTCCAGCCAACGCAACCTGATATAAAGAAGGATTTCACCATGACCGACGTCGGTGGCATCGCGGGCGACCGCCTTCGTTCTTTCGTGGAACGGATCGAGCGCCTGGAAGAAGAAAAAGCAGCCCTGGCCGCGGACATCCGCGAAGTCTATTCCGAAGCCAAAGGCACCGGTTTCGACGTGAAAATCCTGCGCCAGATCGTGCGTCTGCGCAAAATGGACGTGTCTGAACGCCAGGAACTCGAAGATCTGCTCGACGTCTACAAGCGCGCGCTGGGCATGTAATTGGGCATCAGCGCAGTGAGGTAAGAACCTCAACACGGCGCATCGCGCTCAATACAGATACTCGATTTCGTCATTGACGAAGGTGTAGCGCGGTTGCTTATACCAACCATAGAGCAATGAGTTGCGCGGCTCCTTGTGGACTTTGGAATCGTAAACCTTCAACTCGCCGGTCTTGTCGTTCATCCAAAAATCGAGATCGTAAAGCTTATCCGGTTCGCCCACGACATGGAAATCGGTGCAGGCAAAATAGATGTCGGACCCGATTTGCCTCACCGGGTCATGGATCTGGACGAATTTCACCGCCAGCATTTCCCCGGTTTTATCGTCGCGCATGTGGAATACGCCGTCGGCGTCCGCGGTCGCTTGGATATGCTTTTGCATCGTCGCTTTGATGTCTTTGACGTAATACTGGCGTTTGGGCGCAGGCTCTTCAGGACGCTGGGCTTCACCTGCGAAGGCGGGCGCACTTATCGCGATGATCAAAAACGGCAGGTATAGATTTTTTTTCATTGTGAGTCCTCCACACGATTGATCATTTCATACCGAGTTATCACCCGCAGGTTACTCAGGCAAGCCGGTATTGCGGCGCATGAAAGGCTCCGCGAACCACGCCCGGTACGACAGCGTCAGATCGCGCGCCTCGGGCAGGCCGATGGCGTCCGCCGCCAGTTGCTCGTCAGGGCCGAGGGGAACCTGGTTATAGCTTCGAAACAGCGGGTCCCAAAAACTGAAGATGGTGGAAAAATTGGCATGGCCATAGGCCCGGTCCACCGCGTGATGGGACGTGTGAAAGCGCGGCGTGACGATCACCCGCGACAACACGCGCTCGACAGGGTCAGGCAGGTCGATGTTGCTGTGGTGAAATTGGGCGCACAGGCTGATCATCCCTTCGAACACGAACCAAGCGATCGCCGTCGGCCCCCAGATCACCACCCACGACGCCTTGGCGATAAATGACAGAATCAGTTCACCGGGATGAAAGCGCAAAGCGGTTGAGATATCCATCTCGTTGTCGGCGTGATGGGCCTTATGGAACCGCCAAAGAAAAGGAATCTGATGGTTGGCGCGGTGCCAAAAATAATCGAACAAATCGATTACGATCAGCGACAAGGCGATCTCCAACCAGCCGTTGAGCCCCAGCCAGCGCGAGATCCCCCAGCCCTGCTCCTCCACATACACGATCCAAAACAGAAAGGGGACGTAAATCAGGATGCGCACCAAAACGGTATTGAACGCCGCGACCGAGGCGTGAAAGAACAAGCGCTTAATGCGGCTATCTTGCCAGCGCCGGGCCGGTAAAATCGTTTCCATGAAAAGAAAAAACAACAACCCGCCCAGAAAAATCACCAAGCGCCCACTGTCGAGGTCGAGTTCCATACCTTAAGCCCACCTTGTCGCAACAACACCCATATCGAATGCCAACAATAAGTGAATTGGGCGCAGCGGCCAAGAGCAAGAAACCGCCAGCCCCCATATCGGCGAGGCCTTCCATCCCATTGGTCACCCTCCCAGAACCCATCTCGTCATTCCCGCGCAGGCGGGAATCCAGACGGTGGGAGAGCTGGGCTCCCGCCTGCGCGGGAGCGACGGTTTTGGGGTTTGTCACAATCTAGGCTGTTCGTGTGGCTCTGTATGCGCGCAAGGTACAATTAATAAGTAGGGGCTGTCCCCGAATCTTCAATTTTCCAAATGGTGATGAGCTCATCTCCACTCACCGCGAAGATGTTTTCACGCGGGTGGAATAGAAGTTTTGTCTTATCCTGAGGGGTTTGAAACGACAGCAGAACTTTGTTGGACTTGGCATCTAAAACGTAGACATAACGCCAAGTCGTGGCGATTAAGAAACGCCCATCGGGGCTGTACGACATGCCTTCAATTACATGCGCACCGTCCAAGATGTAAGACCAGGCAAGATTGAAAGTCGTTGTATCCCAGACGCGAACCAAATCATCATCGTGCAAAGTCACCAACGGCTCTCCAGAAACTAACCGTGTACTATGTCCATTTTCCCCTCCCGTCGCCAGATATCGACCATCGGGACTGTAGGCCAAATTATTGACCCCTCCGGTTTGGGCCGGGAACTGTTTAATCAGTTCGCCGGTTTCGTAATTCCAAACCTGGACGGCCCCAAAGCCCCCCGTCGCCCTTGCAGTCTCTTTGGACATCCTCGTATCAACAGCCAAGAACCGTCCTTGAGGATGCACTTTTATATTCAATGGGGACGAATATTTGCCCTCGATCTGAAGCCCTCGCACATATTCAAATGTTTTGGCATCAAGAACCTTAACGGCAGGTATTCCACCGCCATCTAAGAAGACATATTTTCCTTTGGAATCAGGCACGATAGATTTTGAATTATTCGCCTGGGGCAGCTCATGAAATCCCTTCAAATGTTTTATGGGTTTTCCGGACTGAACCTCCCACACCGTGTTGGCAAGTTTGTTTTCACGGGTCGCCCGTAGAGAACTTGAGGAAATCACATATCGGCTATCGGGCGTAAACCCTATACCAAAGCCGCCATTGTCCTCCTTGTCCGTCGACATGATTATGGACTTGTTCTCATAGTCCCAAACTCGTTCTTTGACGCACCCGACCCCCCCCGCCGTCAAGTAGCGCCCGTCGGGGCTCCAATTTAATGAGAATAGGTGGCAAGGATGTTTGAACGTATGGATGTGAGATACCGTCACACCGTTATCGGAATACGATGTCCCTGATACGGATATGGAATCCAGAAAATCAAAGATACCGGCCGAAGCATGCCTTAGAGACATACAAACCACGCCCACAAATAACGTGAACGTTATTAACTTGCTTGTACGCAAGATTATACTTCTGGTCTTAGCAATCAGTTCCCCGCCCCCGCAAACACATAATTCCTACCCGTCTGCTTAATTCCCAGATTACGGTGACAGTTTACTTAACTGTTTTCCATCCTTTGGCTAAAAGCCCCTTTTCGCGGGGCAGGCCGAGAGTAAAATATACTGTCACCGGTATTTAAATATACTGAGGGTCAATTATGCATATTTACAGCACCCACAACAATGATTTTTATCCAGAAACCATCACTACTCATTCCGTGTTGTCAAAAAAACCGGCGCGGAACAATCAAGTTCCGCACCGGGCATATCCATTTGGAGTCTTGTTATTCTTTGTTATCCGCGTGCAATCGCCAATTCGCGCATCACGCTGGCTTCGGTTTGGGCTTGTTCGATGCACATGTGCATGACGTCGCCTTGGCTGACCACGCCATGGAGCTTGCCGTCTTTGACCACCGGCAGATGGCGGAAGCGACGGGTGTGCATGATGTTTTGCACGTCTTTGACTTTGTCTTCCAAGGTGCAGGTGGCGACGTCGGTGGTCATCAGGTCTTTGACCAGCAGGTCGATGCACGACACGCCGCTTTTGTAGAGGCCTCTGACGATGTCGCGTTCGGACAAAATGCCGATCACTTCTTCGTCGCCGTTTTTCACCGGCAAGGCGCCGATCTTGTTCACAGCGAGGATTGCCGAGGCCGTTTGCACGGTGTCTTCGGGGCGCAGAGAAATCACTTCGTTGCCTTTGCGTTGAAGGATCATGTCTACTTTCATGGTTGGTACCTCTTCCCAGGTTATTGTTTTTCCCTGGGCACCATAATAGGGCTTTATTCCAGTTTTTCCATATATATTGAAACTTTCATATACCGCACTGCACAACAATAAAATGATCGGAAAGACCAAAGCTACCTAACATCCTGCGATCAATGACCTTGTGATTGTTTCGCGTATCACTTTAGTGGTACTCGCTTGGCTCCATCCGCGATCATGCACCAGAAGATCCCATGCCTGAACCGAGCAACTTGCCCACAAATAATCCGTGGCACGCGGCACAGTCCAATGGGCTGCAAGCGCCCCCTCTTGATCCAAACCACGG
>Ga0209344_10001002_pt1 | contig 41137 bp, 37 predicted proteins | sample Cruoilmetagenom6_FD_187293 | JGI IMG/M metagenome (GOLD analysis project Ga0209344, IMG submission 187293) | Oil polluted marine microbial communities from Coal Oil Point, Santa Barbara, California, USA - Santa Barbara Oil Seep Sample 6 (SPAdes)... | ecosystem: Environmental > Aquatic > Marine... | reverse complement strand
CATGATTTCGCGCGGCCTCTTCCTCGTGCGAAATCATGATCCAGCGGTCGTCCGGTGTGGGCATCCAGGGCGGGCGAAGAAGCTGACAATAGGGCAGATCCAGTTCCCCGCAGACCCGCGCGCTGCGATGCGAGATGCGCTCCGCAAAGGGGTGGGTGGCGTCCAGAACGGCGCTGATCCCGGCGTGCTCCAGATAGGTGCGAAACCCCTCTTCGCCGCCAAAACCCCCGGTCCTTGTCGGCAGGCCTAAAGGCCGCGGCGTACGGGTGGCCCCGGCCAGCGACGCCACAGCCTCCACCTGCCCGCGCGCCGCCAGATCGCGCGCGATCAGCGCCGCCTCGCCGGTGCCTGCCAATAGCAAAAGCGTCATGTTCCCGCCCTCGCCACCACCCGGCCCGCGCGATCGATCACCGCGGTGTCGGCGCGAATCTCCGTAGGAAGCATCGCGCGCACCGAGGAAAGCGCATTCTCCGCCACCCAGACAGCCATGCTTTCACCTGATATTTCATAGGCTTGCAACGCGGTATTCATGTGCCGCAATTCATCCCTTTCGAGGGCCTCGGCAAGCCGGTCGAAATCCACCTGGCTGCGCCCCGAATGCAGATCGCGCGCGCCTTGCGCCAGCTTGGTCATCTTGGCGATCCCGCCACCGATGGTGATGCGCTCCACCGGATGCCGCGCGAGGTATTTAAGCAGCCCACCGGCGAAATCGCCCATGTCCAGCATCGCCTCATCGGGCAGATCATAAAGTGCCTGCACCGCCTTTTCGCTGGTCGCGCCGGTGCAGCCCGCCACATGGTCCAACCCGCTGGCGCGCGCCACGTCGATACCGCGATGAATCGAGGCGATCCAGGCCGCGCAGGAAAACGGGCGCACGATGCCGGTGGTGCCAAGGATCGACAGCCCGCCCTCGATCCCAAGGCGCGGGTTCCATGTCTGCTGCGCCAGCCCCTGTCCACCCGGCACCGAAACCGTGATCTCGATATCGGCCCGCTCGCTCAGGCGCGCCGCCATGTCGCGCACGGTGACGCGCATCATCTCGCGCGGAACCGGGTTTATGGCGGGCTCGCCGGGCGGGATCGGCAGGCCCGGCTTGGTGACGACGCCCACGCCGTCGCCGGCCCGAAACAGGATGCCGCCCGCAGACGGTGCGACCCGCGCCACGATCATCGCGCCATGCGTCACATCGGGGTCGTCACCCGCATCCTTGATCACCCCGGCCTCGGCCCAACCCTCGCCCTCCGCATGATGTGCGATCTCGAATTCCGGGGTCTGGCCACCTGGCAGCGCAATGCGCACCGCGCGCGCTCGTCCCTCGCCCCACAGCATCATCAGCGCGGCGCGCGTGGCGGCGGTGGCGCAGGCGCCCGTGGTCCAGCCACGGCGCAATTGCTTGGGGTCCTTGCGGCTCATATCGGGCGGACTATAGGCGCGTGCTCCAGTCGCGCCAATTGGCAATTTTCCGGCATCTCCCCGATGTCGCACCAACCCATGCTTCGGGTCGTTTGGAACCTTTCGCGCGCCGGGCGATCCGGGCATACAGAGGGGCATGAGCGACTCGATCACCCTCCCCGGCGGCGACTGGCCGACCCTTGAACCCGGTTGGGTCTGGCTTTGCGGCGCGGGTCCGGGCGATCCGGGGCTGCTTACGCTGCATGGTCTCAATGCGCTGCGACAGGCGGATGTGGTGATCTATGACGCGCTGGTGGAAAAGACGATTCTCGACTGGGCGCCAGAGGCCGAGCATGTCTATGCAGGCAAGCGCGGCGGCAAGCCATCGGCTCAGCAGCGCGACATCTCCCTGCATCTGGTGGACCTTGCCCGCGCGGGCAAACGGGTGCTGCGTCTCAAGGGCGGCGATCCCTTCGTTTTCGGGCGTGGCGGCGAAGAGGCGCAGACGCTGGTGCAGCACGGCGTTCCGATCCGCATCATTCCGGGCATCAGCGCCGGGATCGGCGGGCTGGCCTATGCCGGAATTCCGGTGACCCATCGGGACGTGAACCAATCGGTCACCTTCGTCACCGGCCATGACCAGTCGGGCGAGGCGCCCTCATCGCTGAACTGGAATGCCATTGCCCAGGGCAGTCAGGTGATCGTGATCTACATGGGCATGAAACATGTGAAGCGCATCGCCGATGCGCTCATGGCTGCCGGCCGGCCCGCGGACGAGCCCTGCGCCATTGTCTGCTCGGCCACCACCGGCGACCAATCGGTTCTGGAAACCACGCTCGCGCGCATGACCGCCGATATCGCCGAAAGCGGCCTCGAACCCCCGGCGATCCTTTGCGTCGGACGCTCGGTTCTCATGCGCCAGGTGCTTGACTGGCAGGCGATGGCATCCGGCAGCGCCCCGCGCGACCTTGACCCGCTGGGCCGGGGGCGCCCCGCCGAGCGCGCATGAACAACGGATTGATCATCGCCGCCCCCGCCTCCGGCAGCGGCAAGACAACCGTCACGCTGGCGCTGTTGCGCCTGCTGGCGCGTCAGGGGCTTCCGGTGCGCGGCGCCAAATCCGGCCCCGACTTCATCGACCCGCGCTTCCACGAAGCCGCCAGCGGCGCGCCCTGCGTCAATCTCGATGCCTGGGCGATGCACCCGGCGCGGCTTCGCGCGCTGGCAGGCGAGGGCGCGGGGCTGTTGGTGGTCGAAGGCGCGATGGGCCTTTTTGACGGCGCACCCCCGGACGGGCGCGGCGCCGTCGCCGATTTTGCGCGGGAACTCGATCTTCCAGTGGTGCTGGTGGTCGATGCGGGCCGCATGGCGCAATCGGTCGCGCCGCTTGTGGCGGGGTTTGCGGGCCATGACCCTTCGGTGCGCGTCGCTGGTGTCATCCTCAACAATACAGGCTCTCCGCGCCATGCCGCGATGCTGAGGGACGCGCTGGCGCCGCTCGGTCTGCCGGTTCTGGCCAGCCTGCCGCGTGATAGCGCCCTTGCCTTGCCCTCGCGCCACCTCGGGCTGGTTCAGGCCGGGGAACGCGCCGATCTCGACAGCTTCCTTGACCATGCCGCAGACGCGCTGGAAGCCTCGCTCGATCAAGACGCGCTCCTCGCGCTTGCCACACCGCTGCCGCCCGCCGGTTCGGCCGCACGCCTGCCTCCCCCCGGACAGGTGATCGCTGTCGCGCGCGACGCGGCATTTGCCTTTTCCTATCCGCATCTGCTCACCGATTGGCACACCGCAGGTGCCGAGCTGCGGTTCTTCTCACCGCTCGCGGACGCCCCCGTGCCGGATGCCGATTTCATCTATCTTCCCGGCGGCTACCCCGAACTGCACGGCGGACGTATCGCTGCGGCAACAAACTTCATGTCTAGTCTGAAAAATGCCTCACAAGATACTGTTATTTATGGTGAATGCGGCGGATATATGGTTCTTGGAGACGGGCTGATCGATGCAGACGGGACTCGCCACATGATGGCTGGCCTCTTGCGGCTCGAGACCTCCTTCGCCACGCGCCGGATGCATCTCGGCTATCGCCACCTGCGGCCCCTGCAAGGAATCTTCGACACCGCCTTCACGGGCCACGAATTCCACTATGCGACCACGCTCAGCGCCAGGGGCGACCCTCTTTTCGCGGCTCGCGATGCCGGTGGCGCCGCCTTGCCGGACATGGGGCTTGTGGCCGGAAACGTGCAAGGGTCATTCGCCCATGTGATCGACCTGGCCCATTCTCCGCGGTGAACCTTGCGCCCGTTCGAGAATGGGGCTAGCAGAACCCGCATGACAGACGCCGTCCTGATCCACACCGACCGCCGCGCAAAGCGCAATGTCGCCGTTCTTGCGTCCGCGCAGGCGTTTCTGGGTGCGCAGATGGCGATGATCTTCGTCGTTGGCGGCCTTGCCGGACAGACGCTCGCCAGTAATGTCTGCTTCGCGACCCTGCCAATCTCGCTGATCGTGCTTGGTTCGATGCTTGCGGCGAATCCGCTGGCCTGGTTCATGCAGCGCGCCGGGCGCAAGGCGGGCTTCATCTTGGGCGCGGGCGCAGGCGCGACAGGCGCCGCGATCGGCGCCTACGGGCTCTATGTCGCCTCTTTCCAGATTTTCCTGGCGGGCAGCTTCATCACCGGGATCTACATGTCGGCGCAGGGTTTCTACCGCTTTGCCGCCGCCGATACCGCCAGCGATGAGTTCCGCCCCAAGGCGATTTCCTATGTGATGGCGGGCGGACTTGCGAGCGCGATCATCGGCCCGCAGCTCGTCAAGGCCACAAGCCAGGCGATGATCGTGCCGTTCATGGGAACCTATTTGGCCGTGGTCGCGCTGAACCTCGTGGGCGCGCTGCTGTTCCTGTTCCTCGACATTCCCAAGCCCCCGGTGCCTGCGCATGATGCCCCCAAGGGGCGCAGCCGCTGGGAACTCATCAAGACCCCGCGCATCCTTGTGGCGGTGATCTGTGCGATGGTCTCCTATGCGCTGATGAACCTCGTCATGACATCGACACCGCTGGCGGTGGTGGGCTGCGGCCTTTCCGAAGGAAACGCCGCCGATATCGTCACCGGGCATGTGCTGGCCATGTTCCTGCCCTCGTTCTTCACCGGCCATCTGATCGCACGCTTCGGCGTCGAAAAGGTCATCGCCACGGGGCTGTTGATTCTGGCCGGTGCGGGTGCAGTGGCACTTCAGGGTGTTTCGCTCGAGAACTTCTTCATCGCTCTCATCCTGCTTGGTGTGGGCTGGAATTTCGGTTTCATCGGCGCGACCTCGATGCTGGCAGGCGCCCATGAAGCCCATGAGCGGGGCCGCATGCAGGGCATGAACGACCTCCTGGTTTTTGGTGGTGTCACGCTGGCCTCGCTGGCCTCGGGCGGGCTCATGAATTGCGCGGGCGACGGCGGTCAGGCGGGCTGGATATCGGTGAACCTCGCGATGGTGCCGTTCCTCGCGCTGGCTGGCGGTGCGCTGATCTGGCTGATGCTGCGCCCCGACGACGCCTGATCCGTCAGCGCGGATTGCCCTACCAGCGCCCCGCAAGGGCGCACGCCATCAAACCAAAGCGACGTTGCACCGGCGCCAGTTCCAACCGGCCTTCGGCCACCCGGCGGGGATCGCTTGCCGCGCGCTTCAGCACCGGCCCCACCTGCCAGAGCGGCAACAGCGCCGGACGCTGCGCAGCAGGCACCTCGGCGCGTGCCGCGCGCGCTGCACGAAGAGCCTCTAGCCCCTCTTCGGCCAGCGCCCGCACGCCCTCGGGCGTGCCATCCACCAGCGGTATGCGCCCCGCCCGTTCCAGCGCAGGCACTGCCCGCAGCCAGTTGGCAATGCCAAGAGCGCGCCCCGCATGGCGCAGCGGCGTTTCCGGCACCTCTGGCGCGCCTCCCAGGGCGCGTGCAATCGCCAGCATCAGGTTGGACGAGGTATCCTCGATATAGGCGCGAAAATGCGCCATGTCCTCAAACGGGTCGCGGTAGATATCCCAACGGCGCGCCTCGACCAGCCGGTCCAGCAGCCCTGCCCCCTCGCCATCCAGCACATGCGCCAGCGGCGTCACCACCTCGTGACGGCGCACCACACCCCGGGTGCGGATTTCCTCAAGCGCGTCGCGCCACCACTGCAGCCGCATCTCGGCGATCATGCTCTCCTCGGTGACCCAGGGCGCGCGCGACACTTCGATGTTGAAGGCATAGAGCGAGAACAACACGGGACGCGCCGTGACCGGCGCCGCCATGCTGGCGGCGAAACGGTCCGGATCGCCCCGCTCCACCAGCTGCGCACAAGCCACGAGATCGGCGTCGAACTCCATGCTCGACACCTAGGCCGCGCCCCCCGCCGATCCACCGTCGCGCAGCAACTTCCAGGTGATCGCATCCAAGAGCGCCTCGAAACTGGCATCGACTATGTTGGCACTCACCCCCACCGTGGACCAGCGCCGCCCCTGCCCGTCCTCGCTGTCGATGATGACACGGGTCACGGCCTCGGTGCCGCCCTGGGTGATACGCACCTTGAAATCCACCAGCCGCATGTCGTCGATGGCCTGCTGGTAGCTGCCCAGGTCCTTCGCAAGCGCCTTGGCCAGCGCATTGACCGGGCCGCGGTCATTACCCTGACTGTCCATCGATTCCGATACCGACAGCTTCTTCTCACCATCCACCTTCACCACGACAACCGCTTCGGACAGCGACACCATCTGGTCGTACTTGTTCTTGCGCCGCTCGACAGTGACCTTGTAGCGCTTCACCTCGAAGAATTGCGGCAACTGCCCCAGTTCGCGGCGCGCCAACAGCTCGAAACTCGCCTGCGCACTGTCATAGGTATATCCGCGATCCTCGCGCAGCTTGATTTCCTCGAGGATGCGCGCCAGAGCCGGATCGCCCTTGTCCACTGTGATCCCGGCCTCGGCCAGACGCCGGCGCAGGTTCGACTGACCCGCCTGGTTCGACATCGGGATGACGCGCGCATTGCCCACCAGGCCGGGGTCGATATGCTCATATGTCGTGGGATCCTTGAGGATCGCGCTGGCATGCAGCCCCGCCTTGTGCGCAAAGGCAGAGGCACCCACATAGGGCGCCTGCTTCATCGGCACACGGTTGAGGATCTCGTCCAGCATCCGGCTGGCCTGGGTCAGCTTCTTGAGCGATGCATGGCTGACCCCGATGCTGTAGCGACTGGCATAGGGTTCCTTCAACAGCAGCGTCGCGATCAGCGTGGTCAGGTTGGCATTGCCACAGCGCTCGCCCAGCCCGTTGAGCGTGCCCTGCACCTGCCGCGCGCCCGCCGAAACCGCCGCAAGGCTGCCCGCCACGGCATTCTCGGTGTCGTTATGGGTGTGAATGCCCAGCCTCTCGCCGGGAATACCCTCGGCGATCACCTCGGCGGTGATGCGCCCCACCTCCTCGGGCAACGTGCCGCCATTGGTGTCGCACAGCACGATCCAGCGTGCCCCCGCGTCATGGGCGGCGCGCAGCGTCTCCAGCGCATAGGCGCGGTTGGCCTTCCACCCATCAAAGAAATGCTCCGCATCGAACAGCGCCTCGCGCCCCTCGGCCACCACATGCGCAACCGATTTCGCGATGTTCTCGACGTTCTCGTCCAGCGTGATGCCCAGCGCTGTCTCGACGTGGAAGTCATATGTCTTGCCCACGAGGCACACCGCCCGCGTACCGGCATTGAGCACCGCCGCCAGAACCTCGTCATTCTGCGCCGAGCGCCCGGCCCGCTTGGTCATGCCGAAAGCCGTGAGCATCGCGCGCGTCTGCGGCGCGTCTTCGAAAAACGCGCTGTCGGTGGGGTTGGCGCCCGGCCAGCCGCCCTCGATGTAATCCACGCCCAGCGCATCCAGCGTCTCGGCGATCTTGCGTTTCTCGGGGGTCGAGAACGACACCCCCTGGGTCTGCTGCCCATCGCGCAAGGTGGTGTCGTAAAGATAGAGACGTTCGCGTGTCATGCCGTCCCTCCCGCATTCATCTGGCGAAAAATACCTCGGGGAGTGTGAGGGGCTGGCCCCTCACACCGACATTGCCACCCCGTGCACGACATGCTCATGACAGATCCTCGAGCGCGGCAGGGTCGAACCCCGGACCGGGGATCAGTTCCACCCCCGCCTTGCTCATCCGGACCTCGATTCCGGCTGCGACCAGCGCCGCCTTGAGCCGGTCAAGCTCGGTGAAATCCTTACTCTCCATCGCCACCTGCCGCGCCTCGAAAAGCCGCTTTTCATATGCCGACAGATCGACCTCGGGCGCGGCGGCCCATGCCGGAGCGCGGTCGCCCATCAGGCCAAGAAACTGCAGCCCCGCCCGAAGAGTCGCCAAATCATCTGCCTGGGAAAGCTGGTGAAGCTCCGTGATCGCCCTCGGCGTATTGAGATCATCCGCCAGCGCCTCGACAACCGTCGCGGGCGGCACAGCGCCGTCCTCTGCCTGCGCCGCCTCGCGATACCATTTGCGCAACGTGGCCCCGGCCTCGCGCGCCTTCTGCGCGGTCCAGTCCATCGGCTTGCGGTAATGGGTCGACAGGAACACGAAGCGGATCACCTCACCCGGCACCGGCGGGGCATCGTCATGGCCTTCCAGCAGGTCATGCACGGTAAAGAAATTGCCAAGGCTCTTGGACATCTTCTTGCCCTCGACCTGAAGCATCTCGTTATGCATCCAGATGCGCGCGAAATCGCCCTCGGGATGGGCGCAGCAACTCTGGGCGATCTCGTTCTCATGATGCGGGAACATCAGGTCATTGCCGCCACCGTGAATGTCGAAGCTCTCGCCCAGCAGGTCATGCGCCATCGCCGAGCATTCGATATGCCAGCCCGGCCGCCCCCGCCCCCAGGGACTGTCCCAACCCGGCAAATCCTGGCTCGAAGGCTTCCACAGAACGAAATCCATCGGGTTGCGTTTGTAGGGCGCCACCTCGACGCGGGCGCCGGCGATCATGTCGTCGACAGACCGCCCCGACAACCTGCCGTAATCACTGTAGCTCTCGACCGCGAACAGCACATGCCCCTCCGCTTCATAGGCATGGCCACCGGCGATCAGGTCCTCGATCATGGCGATCATCTGCGGGATATATTGCGTCGCGCGCGGCATGGCGTCGGGCTCGAGCGCGCCCAGCGCGGCCATGTCCTCAAGAAACCACCGTGTCGTCTCGGCGGTGATACGCGCGATCTCGGCGTTCACATCGCCATCCTTGCCCACATTCTTGATGGCGCGGGCATTGATCTTGTCATCCACGTCGGTGAAGTTGCGCACATAAGTCACATGATCCGGGCCATGCACATGACGCAGCAGCCGGTAGAGCAGATCGAACACGATCACCGGACGCGCATTGCCCAGATGGGCGCGGTCATAGACAGTCGGCCCGCAGACATACATCCGCACATTGCCCGGTTCGAGCGGCTCCAGCACCTCCTTGGCGCGGGTCCTGGTATTGTAGAGCTTGATCGTCGTCATGAAAGTCCTCGCAGGCGCAGGCATCCCGCGGCGGGCTTATCAACTAACGTCTTGATAGGGAATAGATGACGGCCCGCCCGAGATATCTCAGGTGGTAATGCAGCAGATGGTGATGCAGCGGCTCGTCGTCATGCCGGGAACGTTACGCCGCGCGGCGCGGCTTGGCAAGTGGACGACAGCGCGGCGGCCGGCCTGCGTCTGCGCGGGCTTCGGGTCATCTGCTTGACAGCGTGGCGGCGCCCGGGCCAAGTGGCGCTTCACCCGTATATCACCCCCGACCACAGACCCGACACCAAGGAGCGGCACATGCGACTGTCACGCAGGATCACCGGCATTACCCAGGGCGGATCGGATGGCTGGGATGTTTATTACCGCGCCAACCGCCTTTCGGATGACGGCCTCGACATCACCCATCTCACCATCGGCGAGCACGATATCGGGACCGACCGCTCCATTCTCGACGCGATGCACGAAGCGACGCTGGCGGGACATACCGGCTATTCGGCCTTCAACGGCAAGATCGGCCTGCGTGAACGCGTGGCGCAACGCGTCAGCGAACGCACCGGTCTGCCGACGACACCCGATAACGTGCTCGTGGTGCCCGGTGGTCAGGCGGGGCTTTTCGCCACCCATCACGCGGCCTGTGATGAAGGCGACACCGCGCTCTATATCGACCCCTATTATGCCACCTATCCCGGCACGATCCGCAGCGTCGGCGCGCGCCCTCTGGCGATTCCGGCCCGCCCCGATCGCATGTTCCAGCCCGACCCGGCCGATATCGCGCCCCATGCGGCAGGCGCTTCCAGCCTGCTGATCAACTCGCCCAACAACCCGACCGGCGTGAACTACAGCCGCGACACCCTCATGGGCATCGCGCGCCTCTGCCAGGATCACGGGCTCTGGCTGATCTCGGACGAGGTCTATGACACCCAGCTCTGGCATGGCCAGCATGTCAGCCCGCGCACCCTGCCGGGAATGGAGGCGCAGACGCTGGTGATCGGTTCGCTGTCGAAATCCCATGCCATGACGGGCAGCCGCATCGGCTGGGTCGTCGGCCCCGAAGAGGCAATTGAGCACATGGGCAACCTTGCCACGCACACCACCTATGGCGTCGCCGGTTTCGTGCAGGAAGCGGCCTGTTTCGCGCTTGATCGCGGTTCCGACTTCGAGGCGATGATCGCGGCACCCTTCCGGCGGCGGCGCGATCTCGTCCTAAGGCTTCTTGAGGCCCAGAACACGGTGCGCCCGATCCCGGCGGACGGGGCCATGTATGTGATGCTCGACATCCGCGCCACCGGGCTTTCGGGCGAGGATTTCGCCAACCGGCTGCTCGACACCCACCATGTCGCGGTAATGCCCGGCGAAAGCTTCGGCCAGGCGGCGGCGGGCCATGTCCGCGTCGCCCTCACGGTCGATGACGAGCGCCTTGCCCAGGCTGTCGGCAAGCTGGTCGCGCTGGCACAGAAACTGACCGCCTGACGCCGCTTCATGGCCCGTTTGCGACACGGGTCGCGATTGGGACAGACGCGCATCGCAGAATCGGCTTCACTCCTCCTTACCACGGAGGAGGGCCCGGCCATGACGCCGAGCTGCAAGATCAAGCTGGTGGTCGTGACCATCGGCGCGGCGCGCGGACGCGCGGCACGGGGACGGCCAGACCGGGGCTGAGCCCCGTCAGCTGCCACCCTATCATCAGGACATCACCCATGAATGAAATGACCACTCGCCGCTCCGGCGGGCGCGCCGCCCGTCATGCGCGCCGCTCTGCCCCGCTCGAAGACACATTGCGCCCGATCCGCCCCGGCCTTGCGGGCGGCCAATATCGCCCTCTCAGCCCCGAAGGGGTCGCGCGGATTCACCAGGCCGCGCTAGATGCGCTGGAGCAGATCGGCCTCGCCGATGCACCGCCAAGCGGCATCGCCCACATGACGCGCGCGGGTGCGATACTCGGGGATGACGGGCGGCTCCGCTTTCCCCGGGCGCTGGTCGAGGACATGCTGGCGCGCGCCAACCGCACGATCACCCTGCATGGGCGCGACCCGCGCCACGATCTCGACCTGTCTTCCCAGCGGGTTCATTACGGCACCGCCGGGGCTGCGGTCCATCTGGTCGATCCCGTAACCCGGGAATACCGCGACTCCACGCTGCAAGATCTGCACGACGCCGCGCGCATCGCCGACCGGCTCGACAATATCCACTTCGTGCAGCGCCCGATGGTGGCGCGCGACGTGACCGACAACCGCGAGATGGACCTTAACACCGTCTATGCCTGCTGCGCGGGGACGACCAAGCATGTCGGCACCAGCTTCAGCGAACCGGGTTTCGTCGCCGATGCGCTGGCGCTCCTGCATATGGTCGCGGGCAGCGAAGAGGCATGGCGCGCGCGTCCCTTCGTAAGCAATTCCAACTGCTTTGTCGTGCCGCCGATGAAATTCGCCACCGAATCCTGTCAGGTGATGGAGGCCTGCATCGCCGGTGGCATGCCGGTGCTGCTGCTCTCGGCCGGACAGGCTGGCGCCACCGCGCCGGCATCGATCGCCGGGGCCATCGTGCAATCGGTAGCCGAATGCCTTGCCGGGCTGGTCTATGTGAACGCCGTCGCGCCGGGGCATCCGGCGATCTTCGGCACATGGCCCTTCGTTTCGGACCTGCGCAGCGGCGCGATGTCGGGGGGATCGGGCGAACAGGCGCTGCTCAGCGCCGGTTGCGCGCAGATGCACGCGTTCTACGACCTGCCCGGCGGCGCGGCGGCGGGTTTCGCCGATGCCAAGCTACCCGACATGCAGGCGGGATGGGAGCAGATGTGCTCGAACGTCCTCGCCGGGCTCTCGGGGCTGAACCTCGTTTACGAGGCCGCGGGCATGCATGCGTCCCTGCTGGGCTTTTGCCTTGAATCCCTGATCCTCGGCGATGACCTGATCGGCCAGGCGATGCGCTGCGTGCGCGGGATCGAGGTGGACGAGGACAGCGTCAGCCTAGAGGTGATGCGCGCCACATGCATCGGCGGGCCGGGGCATTACCTTGGCAGCGACCAGACCCTGCACCTGATGCAGCGCGACTATGTCTATCCCGCGCTGGCCGACCGCAGTTCGCCCAAGGAATGGGTCGAGAAGGGTCAGCCCGACTTGCTGCAGAAGGCAACAGCGCGCAAGGCAGAGATCCTCGCCGAACGTGCCGCCGCCCGCTTTGATGCGATGACCGACGCCACGATCCGGGCCCGCTTCAATATCCACCTGCCCGCCTGACGCCATCAGGCCGGCGCATCACCGATCCGCGCCAGGATCGACGCCTCGTCCACCGCGCCGATTGCCCCGGCGCTGCGCCCGCGCGCGCCACTCAGTCTTGTGGCCACGTACGCATCCGCCACGGCCTCGGGCGCATTGCGGATCAGCACCGAGGCGGTCAGCAGCGTGGCAAGGCTCTCGGCATACCAGCGCGCCTCGCGCTCTTCGGGCAGCCGCGGAAAGCGCTCCATATGCGCCTTGAGCGCCGCGTCGTAACGACGATCCGCACCCGAAGCGGCGGTAAGCTCCGCGCTCAGCGCCTCGCCTGCCACCGGCGACCGGCGCAGCGTGCGCAGGATATCGAGGCAGATCACGTTGCCCGACCCCTCCCAGATCGAATTGAGCGGTGCCTCGCGATAGAGCAGCGGCATCGGCGTATCCTCCACATAGCCCATGCCGCCCATCGCCTCCATCGCCTCATAGACCAGCCCCGGACAGAGCTTGTTGCCAAGGTATTTCGCCAGCGCCACCGCGAGTCGCGCGAAACCGCGCTCCTGCTCGCCGTTGCCGTCAAAGGCGCGCGCCACATGCAGTCCCAGCGCCAGCGCCCCCTCCCAGTCCAGCGCAAGGTCAGCCAGCACCGCGCGCATCAGCGGCTGGTCGATCAGCCGCTTCTGAAACGCATTGCGCCGCCGCGCCCACCAGGTCGCGTGATCCAGCGCCGCGCGCATCAGCCCGGCAGGCGCCATCGCCGTATCAAGCCGCGTATGATGCACCATCTCGATGATCGTGCGCACCCCCGCGCCCTCGTCGCCCAGGCGCCATGCCAGCGCATCGGCATATTCGATCTCCGCCGAGGCATTGGCCCGATTGCCCAGCTTGTCCTTGAGCCGCTGGATACGGATCCCGTTGCGGCCCTCCTCCAGCCAGCGCGGCACCAGGAAACAGGTCAGCCCGTCGGGTGCCTGCGCCAGCGTCAGGAACCCGTCCGACATTGGCGCCGAACAGAACCATTTATGCCCCTCCAGCCGATAGGCATCGCCGCTGCGCCGCGCGGTAGTGGCATTGCTCCGCACATCCGATCCACCCTGTTTCTCGGTCATCGCCATGCCCATCGTCGCGCCCGGCTTGCGCGCCAGCGGCAATGCCGCGCCATCATAGGCGCGTGCCGTCAGCTTCGGCACCCATTCGCCGAACAGCCCCTCATCGGCGCGCAGCGCAGGCACGGCGGCATAGGTCATGGTCATCGGACAGCAGACGCCCGGCTCGATCTGGCTGGTCAGGTAGACCATCGCGGCATGGGTGGCATGGCCATGCGCCCCGCCCTCCCAGGCGATCGCGGCATAACCTGCGCCGATCCCGGCCTCCATCAACCGGTGATAGGCCGGGTGAAACCGCACCTCGTCAAGCCGCCGCCCGCCGGTGTCGAACAGGGTCAGCTCAGGTGCATGGCGATTGGCGTCGCGTCCCGCCGCCTGCATCGCGGCCGAACCGATCAGCGCGCCATAGCTTGCCAGATGATTGGCCCGCGCCCCGGCGGCATTGCAATGATCCCTGAGCGCCGGGTCACTGCCCCAAAGGTCGATATACCCGCGCACCGCGGGCTGGTTGGTCACGTCATGCGTGGAAAGATCGCTGCGCGGCGGCAGATATGGCATCTCTCGGTCTCCTTGCGCGGCAAGCCTATCACGCAGAGGCCCCGCGCTGAAAAGGGGATTCACAAAGCGAATCACCTGTGGCATGGTGCACGGGACCGCACGTCAGAGGCGGCGACGTTAGGCAGAGCAGCGAAATCATGTCCATCCGCAAACGCCCCCCTATGGGGCTGTTCATATATTCCCTCGTTGCCTTCGGGCTGGGTGCCTATTTCACCTTTGCCGCCGTGCAGGGCGATTACGGGCTGTTCCGCGGTGCCGAGGTCAAGGCCGAGACCCGCGCCCTTCAGGCGCAGCTTGACGACCTCTCCTCGCAGGTGGCACGAATGGAGAACCTGACCCGGCGCCTGTCCGACGATTATCTCGATATCGACCTTCTGGACCAGCAGGCGCGCGACGTTCTGGGGCTCCTGCGTTCGGACGAGATCGTCATCCGCTGATCTTGCGATCCTCTTATCCGATCCTTTCCCTGCGACGATCTCGCGCGTCGGCGCGACCGCCGGGACATGCGCTAAATTCATACTCGCAAGACGGGTCGTTTTGTTGTATCAATTAGTTTAACGCTAAACTATCTTTCTGACGGAGGAGGCGGCAGACGATGGCCACTCGAAAAAGCGCAAGGAAACCAAATGTTTCCGCTGACGAGCTGAAATCCTATTACCGTGACATGCTGCTGATCCGGCGATTCGAGGAGAAGGCGGGCCAGCTTTACGGAATGGGTCTGATCGGTGGGTTCTGCCACCTCTATATCGGGCAGGAGGCCGTTGTCGTCGGTCTCGAAGCCAGCGCCGAAGAAGGCGACAAGCGCATCACCACCTATCGCGATCACGGCCACATGCTGGCCTGCGGGATGGACCCCAAGGGCGTCATGGCCGAACTGACCGGCCGCGAGGGTGGCTATTCGCGCGGTAAGGGCGGCTCGATGCACATGTTCTCCAAGGAAAAGCACTTCTACGGCGGTCACGGCATCGTCGGGGCCAACGTGCCGCTAGGTGCCGGTCTGGCCTTTGCCGACAAGTATCTGGAAAACAACCGCGTGACCTATACCTATTTCGGCGATGGCGCGGCCAATCAGGGTCAGGTCTACGAGACCTTCAACATGGCCGCGCTCTGGGATCTGCCGGTGATCTTCGTGATCGAGAACAACCAGTATGCGATGGGCACCTCGCAGAAGCGCTCCACCTCCACCCCCGATATCTATACCCGCGGCGAAGCCTTCGGCATCCCCGGCGAGGCGGTTGACGGGATGGATGTGCTGGCCGTGAAAGAGGCCGGCGACAAGGCCGTCGCGCACTGTCGCTCGGGCAAGGGCCCCTACATCCTTGAAATCAAGACCTATCGCTATCGCGGCCATTCGATGTCGGACCCCGCCAAGTATCGCACCCGCGAAGAGGTGCAGAAGATGCGCGAAGAGAAAGACGCCATCGAGCATGTGCGCGAGCTGCTTCTCTCGGGCAAGCATGCCACCGAAGAAGATCTCAAGGCGATCGACAAGGAGATCAAGGCCATCGTCAACGATGCGGCCGAGTTCTCCAAGGACAGCCCCGAGCCGGACGCCGCCGAGCTCTGGACAGATATTTATGCCGACGTGGCGCCCCAGAACGCCTGAGGAGGAGTAGACGACCATGACGACCGAAATTCTCATGCCCGCCCTCTCCCCCACCATGGAAGAAGGCACGCTGGCCAAGTGGCTGGTCAAGGAAGGCGACACCGTCTCGAGCGGCGACATCATCGCCGAAATCGAAACCGACAAGGCCACGATGGAATTCGAGGCCGTGGACGAAGGCACCATCGGCAAGATCCTGATCGCCGAAGGCAGCGAAGGCGTGAAGGTGAACACCCCCATCGCCGTGCTGCTGGAAGAGGGCGAAAGCGCCGACGACATCGACACCGATGCACAGGCGCCCGCCCCCGCACCGAAGGCGTCGGATGACGATTCCGGCGACAAGGGCGACGGCGACACCAAGACCGAGAGCGCGCCCGCGAAACCGAAAAGCGCCGATGCGCCCAAGCCCGATACCAGCCCGGACTGGCCCGAAGGCACCGAAACCCGCAAACAGACCGTCCGCGAGGCGCTCAACGCCGCCATCGCCGAGGAAATGCGCAGCGATTCCACCGTTTTCCTGATGGGCGAGGAGGTTGCCGAGTACGAGGGCGCCTACAAGATCACCCAGGGGCTGCTCGATGAATTCGGCGCCAAGCGCGTGATCGACACGCCGATCACCGAGCACGGTTTCGCCGGGATCGGCGTCGGCGCGGCCTTCGGCGGCTTGCGCCCGATCGTCGAATTCATGACCTGGAACTTCGCCATGCAGGCGATCGACCAGATCATCAACTCCGCCGCCAAGACGCTTTACATGTCCGGCGGCCAGATGGGTTGCCCGATCGTGTTCCGCGGCCCCAACGGCGCGGCCGCCCGCGTCGGTGCCCAGCACAGCCAGGATTACGCCGCATGGTATGCGCAGATTCCCGGCCTCAAGGTGGTCCAGCCCTATTCGGCCTCTGATGCCAAGGGTCTGCTGAAAAGCGCCATCCGCGACCCCAACCCGGTCGTGTTCCTCGAAAACGAGATCCTCTATGGCAAGAGCTTCGAGGTGCCGGTGCTCGATGACTTCACCGTGCCCTTCGGCAAGGCCCGCATCTGGCGTGAGGGCAGCGATGTCACCATCGTCAGCTTCGGCATCGGCATGACCTACGCGATGGAAGCCGCCGACAAGCTGGCCGAGGACGGGATCGAGGCCGAGGTGATCGACCTGCGCACCCTGCGCCCGCTGGATTACGACAGCGTGATCGCCAGCGTCATGAAGACCAACCGCTGCGTCACCGTGGAAGAAGGCTGGCCCGTCGCCTCGATCGGCAACCACATCTCCGCCGTGCTGATGGAACGCGCCTTCGACCATCTCGACGCGCCCGTCATCAACTGCACCGGCAAGGACGTCCCGATGCCCTACGCCGCCAATCTCGAAAAGCTGGCGCTGACCTCCACCGACGAGGTGATCGAGGCCGTGCGCGCTGTGACCTACCGTTAAGGAGACACGAGCGATGCCCACCGAAATCCTGATGCCCGCCCTGTCACCGACGATGGAAGAAGGCACCCTTGCGAAATGGCTGGTCAAGGAAGGCGATACCGTCAATTCCGGTGACCTTCTGGCCGAGATCGAAACCGACAAGGCCACGATGGAATTCGAGGCCGTGGACGAAGGCACCATCGGCAAGATCCTGATCGCCGAGGGCAGCGAGGGCGTGAAGGTGAACACCCCCATCGCCGTTCTGCTGGAAGAAGGTGAAAGCGCCGACGACATCGACAGCGCCGCCCCTGCCCCGCAGGCATCCGACTCTGGCAGCGACGGGTCTGATGGCAGCTCGGACAAAGCGGCGGAAAAACCCGCCCCGAAAGACTCCGGTTCAGGCGCCGACTCGGGCGCGGACTCGACGACTGCCGCGCCCGCCGCGCCGCGCGATTCCAGCGGTGAGCGCGTCTTCGCCTCGCCCCTCGCGCGCCGCATCGCCGCCGACAAGGGGATCGACCTCACCGGGGTCAAGGGTTCCGGCCCGCGCGGCCGTATCGTCAAGGCCGATCTGGAAGGCGCCAGCGCCCCTGCCAGCGCCGATAGCGCCAAGACGGATACCGCAGCGCCCGCCGCCGCCCCCGCATCCGCCCAGATGCCCGCCGGTCCCAGTGCCGATGCGGTCGCCGCCATGTATGAGGGGCGCGAGTATCAGGAGATCAAGCTCGACGGGATGCGCAAGACCATCGCCGCGCGCCTGACCGAAGCCAAGCAGACCGTGCCGCATTTCTACCTGCGCCGCGACATCCGCCTTGACCCGCTGCTTAAATTCCGCGGCGAGCTGAACGCCCAGCTTGAATCGCGCGGCGTCAAGCTCAGCGTCAACGATTTCATCATCAAGGCCTGCGCCCTGGCGCTTCAGGCCGTGCCCGCCGCCAATGCGGTCTGGGCCGGGGATCGCGTGCTGCAACTCAAACCCTCGGACGTGGCCGTCGCGGTCGCCATCGAGGGCGGACTCTTCACCCCGGTCCTCAAGGACGCCGACGCGAAATCGCTGAGCACCCTCTCCACCGAGATGAAAGACCTCGCCGCACGCGCGCGCGACCGCAAGCTTTCGCCGGGCGAATACCAGGGCGGCACCTTCGCCATTTCCAATCTCGGCATGTTCGGGATCGACAATTTCGACGCCGTGATCAACCCGCCGCACGGGGCGATCCTGGCCGTTGGCGCGGGCGTCAAGAAGCCCGTGGTCGGCAAGGATGGCGAATTGTCCGTCGCCACCGTCATGTCAGTCACGCTCAGCGTCGATCACCGGGTGATCGACGGCGCGCTCGGGGCTGAACTGCTTCAGCACATCGTCGAGAACCTGGAAAACCCGATGGTGATGCTGGCCTGATCGACGCGGGCCATACCGCACACGACCGATTCAAAAAGCCCCGCCAGGGATCATCCTGGCGGGGCTTCTTCATTCCGGTCTCAGTCCTCTGAAGTCGATCCCTTTGTGCCCAACAGCTGGTCCATGCTGACCGAGGGCTGGTCGCAGCCCGCCTCGCCGACGATCTTCGCGGGAACACCCGCCACCGTCTTGCAGGGCGGCACCTCCTGCAACACCACCGAACCCGCCGCGATCCGCGAGCAATTTCCGACCCGGATATTGCCCAGCACCTTGGCCCCGGCGCCGATGAGCACGCCGTCACCGATCTTGGGGTGGCGGTCCTCTTCTTCCTTGCCGGTCCCGCCCAGCGTGACCGAATGCAGCATCGACACATTGTCGCCGACCACCGCCGTTTCGCCGATCACGATGGAATGGGCGTGGTCGATCATGATCCCCTTGCCGATCCGTGCCGCCGGGTGAATGTCGATGCCGAACACCTCAGACGCGCGCATCTGGAAGAACCGCGCCATGTCGCGCCGCCCCTCAAGCCACAGCCAATGCGACACCCGATAGGCCTGCACCGCCTGAAAGCCCTTGAAGAACAGCATCGGCTGGATGAACCGGTCGCAGGCCGGGTCGCGGTCATGCACGGCCACGATATCGGCGCGCGCGGCGATGGAAATGCTGCGATCCTCGGCATAGGCCACATCGCAGATTTCGCGCAGGATCTGCTCGGGCATCTCACTCGACGCGAGCTTCAGCGATATCCGGTAGGCCAATGCCGATTCCAGCGTCTTGTGGTGCAGGATCGACGAATGGATGACCCCGCCCAACAGCGGCTCATGGTCGATCGCCTCTCCGGCCTCGGTGCGGATACGCCCCCAGACCGGGTCGAGTTCGGCAAGTTTCGCGCGGGTTTCAGCCATTTGAATTCTCCTGAGTCCGTGTTTGAATATAGCAGACCGGCAAAGCGAGCAAAACGCAAAGCTGTGATTGCAGGGATAACCGGCATGAATGACACGTCAGAGGAACATTATCGCGCATTGATTGAGGCCCGGCTGGGCGACCTTGAACGCGAAGACCGCCTCGGCCAGTCCGGTCAGGCCACGGTCACGCTCGACCAACAGGCGGTGGGTCGGCTCAGCAGGCAGGACGCCTTGCAGAACCAGGCGATGGCCAAGGCCACCCATGCCCGGCGCCAGACCGAGCGCAAGAGGCTGACCGCCGCGCTCGCCCGCATCGACGCGGGCGAGTTCGGCTTCTGCGACAGCTGCGGCGAGGCCATCGCACCGGGCCGCCTTGCGCTTGACCCGGCGGCGACGCGCTGCGTGGAATGCGCCCGCGGCTGACAGGCGCAGCGCCCCCGGCCCGCCTGCCCGCCTGCGTTCAGCCCGCCACGTCGAGCGCCGCGAACACCCCGGTGCCATACAGCGCCGAAACCTGCGCCACCCGCAGCGAGAACGCCCCGTTCAACCCGTCCAGCGCCTGTTGCGCCGCGTCATAGGTCCAGAGCGGCTCCGCGACCATTTCCTCGCGCAGCAACACGCCGCCCTGCATGACCCGCACCACATAGGCCTCGCTTTCCTCGCCCAGCGGCACCTCGGGCGTGTCCCAGCGGTCGCCCCCGATGCGGGTGCGCCGGATCCAGCCCAGGGTCATGTCCTGCCCCGGCGCGCCACTCATGCGCAGATGCACCGGCGACAACGGCCGCAGGCCGATCCCGCGAAATGCCAGTCGCGCACCCTGGTAGGACGGGCCGCCCACCGCCCTGTCCGCCGGGCCGATCCGGTAGTATCTGACCAGCCCGCGCTTTGCCTCGGGCAACGCGATCTGACGCGCGCTGCCGTCCAGCCGCACAACGAAAGAACCCTCGGGCCACGTGCCGGTCATCGCCGCATCGCTGCCAAGCTGGCCGCGCAACCGGTTGCGCAGCTCATAGATGTCCTCACCGACCAGCTCCGCATCGCGGAACTGGAACAGCTCCCAGCCATCCGGCGTGCCATCGCCGATCGCGCAGAGGTTCGCACCCCCGAAGAAGGCGGCATCGCTGACGCTCTCCAGCGCGCCGCTCAGCATCCGCAGGCGAAGCCCCTCGCCCCGGTCGATCAGCCCCGGCTGCGCCGGACCCATGGCGGTTTCGGTGATGCCGACGGGCGTGCGCGCGGCAAGTATCCTGTTGAGCCCATAGCGCGCATCCACATCCGACGCATAAAGCGCCGCCGCCCCCGGCCAGGGCTCCGCCGTCACCGCCAGATGCGGCGCGTGGGGAACCTCGGCGCCACTCATCAGCGGCAGATCGAGGAAAAACGGCGTCACCGTCACCGGCGCGGTAAAGGCGCGCGCCCGCGCCGCCGCCGCCGAAGCCCCCTGCGAGAAGGCAGCGGCGCGATAGGTCTCGGGCTCGATACGCACCGCGTCGATGCGCTGCGCCTGCCCCAGATGTTCGACACGGTCGATGCGAAACAGCCCCTCGCCGCCCTCTTCGGGCAGGGCGATCACGTCGCCCGCCCCCGCCTCCAGCCGCGAAGGCGGCAGGCACAGGCGCACCGCGTCGGTCGCGACGCGCGCCTCCGACAGCCAGCGTTCGGCGGTCTGGCGCCCCTCGGCGCGGGTCATCGCCAGCGCCATTTCCGACCCCGAGACCGCGCGGCTCGTCTCGTCCGGCATGACCGCCTCCTCGGCGATCACCGCGTAATCGCTGTCCGCCTCGACAAAGCGCAGCCGCACGCGCCCCGCCAGTTCCGCCGCGCTGCCCCGGGTTTCCTCGAGGATGCCCTCCATCTCCGGGTGACGCACCAGGCTCTCCGGGTCCAGCCGGTGATCCACACGCCCGTCGCGCAGGCGAAACCGCAAGACTCCGTCGCGCTCCACCGCGTCGAACCCGTATCGCAGCATCAGCGGCTGCAGCGCACCGCGCGCCGCGTCGACCTGATCCACCAGGTAGCCGCGCAGATACCCGTGAAGCCCGCGCGTATCGCAGCCCGTCAGCCCCGCACGCGCCGTCATCTCATCGACTACCGAGTCGAGCCGACGCGCCGACATCCTCCCGTTCAGCCAATGCCCGCGCGCATAATTGCTTCCGTCGCTCCACAGCGACCGGTTGTCGGGAAAGAACGGGAACGGGCGCGCATCCCAGGCCCAGGCGCAGGCATGATCCCAATCCACCATCCCGGCCTCGTAAATCGGCGAGACGGGATTGTTGGCGGGATCGGTCCAATAGCCTGCCATCGCGCGCAGATATTGCAGCTGGATCAGATCGTCGCGCTGCCCGTTCGAATGGTAGGGCATCCGCGACTCCGACGATTTCGGATCCAGAAAGACATTCGGCTGGTTCGTCCCCTTGTCGATCGCAGGGCAGCCGTATTCGTCCACCCAGGCCCCGTCGAACTGCGGCCCGCGCAGCGCCTCGGGGTCATGCGCCGAAAACGCCTGCGCCACCGCGCCATTGGGCCAGATCAGCCGCTTGCGCGTCGCCTGCCAGTCCGGCCGCCGGTCGGGCGGCGAACAGGCGAGGATGCCGCTTTCGCCGAACACCATCACCTCGCGCACCTGATCGATGGTCTCGCCCACCAGCGCCATGCGCCGGCAGCGTCCCGGATCGAGCGGCATCGCCCCTTCGACCTGTGCGCGCACCCATTCGGCGCCCGCGCGGGTCTTGCCCGCACCGCGCCCGCCCAGGATCAGCCAGTTGCGCCAGTTGCCCTCGGGGGGCAATTGATGCTCCAGCGCCCAGAACTCGAACAGGTAGGGCAGCGCCATCAGCTCGCCCTCATCCAGACTGTCGAGGAATTCGTCCTGGGCATCTGGCCCTTCTGAGACGATCCAGGCGGCACCGGATCGAAGATCGTGCCTCTCTGAGGTCGAGCGCGTAATCGCGAACGATGCCTTTTTCCTGCTTTCTGCGTTTTTCAAGTTGTGCCTCCGCTTCAATCGCGATCTTCAGCCATTGCCGGATTTCCGACGTGGCGCGGCTCGCGTTCTTCAACTGCTCCAGCTCTCCGCCCCGGATCCGGGAATAGAGCCCCTCCAGATCCTCGCGCATGTCCGACAACTGTCGTTCCAGCGCGTCGATCGAAGTCGAAAGCCCCGTGGGGCCTTCGTCGGGGGTAATCAAAACCATGCCTGCTCATGCCTCTTGCCTTGCGTGTCCGCCCCTCCGGTCCGAGAAAGGCAGGCATGACCCACCCCATCCGGCACCGGACAGGCTGAGGCTCAGGCGTTAATGTCGGTTAAAGAGGCCGCGCGATGGGTGTTGCCCGGCGCGTCGCATGACACCGCCGCGCGGCGCGCGCCTGTGATCGAGAGGGAGGATAATTCGGGGGACTCGAAGGCGTCGGAACGCGGTCCGGCAGGGCATTTGTACAAAACGCGCCGCCGGGGCGACGCGTTCAGTACAGAACCGGCGTACAAAACGGACGTTTTGTACGCTGCTCAGTCGGTCTTGCGCTCGGCCTCGATCTCGCGCCAGCGCGCCACGTTGCGGTTATGCTCGTCCAGTGTTCTGGCAAAGGCGTGCCCGCCGGTCCCATCCGCGACGAAAAAGATGAAATCCGTCTCCGCCGGATCGACCGCCGCCTCGATGCTGGCGCGGCCCGGATTGGCGATCGGCGTCGGCGGTAGTCCCTCTATTACGTATGTATTCCAAGGAGTTGCGCGGCGAAGCTCGCTTTGCCGCAGACCCCGGCCCAATACGCCCTCGCCCTTAGTGATGCCATAGATCACGGTCGGGTCGGTCTGTAGCCGCATCCCCGCCCGCAGCCGGTTGATGAAGACGCTCGCCACCTGCCCGCGCTCTTCGGGCACGCCGGTTTCCTTCTCGATGATCGACGCCAGGATCAACAGCTCGTCCGGGCTGTTAACCGGCAGGTCATCGGGCCGCTTCTCCCAGGCCTCGTTCAGGATAGCCTCCTGCTTGGCCTGCATTTTTTCGATGACAGCCGCGCGGCTGTCGCCGGTCCTGACCTCATAGCTGTCGGGCGCAAGGCTGCCTTCGGGCGGGGTCTTGGTAACCTCTCCCGCCAGCACGTCGACGGCTTTCAGTCCCTCGACGATCTGCCAGCTCGTGACCCCCTCGGCCACGGCGATGCGATATCGTGTATCCGCTTGATCGCGCACGGTTTCATAGGCATCCGGGGTCTCTTCCACACCGGGTTTGAAGGCGGCTTTCTCGACATAGCGGTTGGTCGCCGGGTCCAGTTCGCGCACCTCGATCTCCGAATCGGTCACGCCGATCCGGTAGACGACCTCGGTCCCGCAGGTGCTCGCGCCGCCCCGAGTGACAAGGTCGATGATCTCGGACATGCTGGCGCCCTCGGGCACCAGCCAGCTTCCGGCCTTCAACTGACTGTTCTTGTTGGTATAATCCGCGCCTACGCGAAAGATGGTGCCATTGCTGATGGCGCCCTCGTTCTGCAGCTTGCGCGACACTGCGCGCATGTTGCTGCCGCGTTCCACCCTCAGGCAGATCGGCTCCTCAAGCGGCCCGCGGGCATTGTACTCGGACTGCCCCCACAGGATCACCCCACCCAGGAGGAAAACCAGAACAACAAGGAAAGTCAGGACGTTAGAGGCAATATGGCGCCACATCAGCGCGGCGTCCCAAGGCAAAGACAGGCATTGGTGCCACCAAATCCGAAGCTGTTCGAGATCGCCACATCGATCTTGCGTTCCTGCTTGGCATTGGGCGCCAGGTTCAACGCGGTCTCCACCGCCGGGTTATCCAGGTTGATCGTCGGCGGTGCCACGTTGTCCCTGATCGCCAGGATCGAGAAGATCGCCTCGATCGCCCCCGCCGCGCCCAACAGGTGCCCGGTCGAGGATTTCGTCGAACTCATCGTCGCCTTGCCAGCCGCATCGCCCAGCAACCGCTCGACCGCCCGCAGCTCGATCGGGTCGGCCATGGTGCTGGTCCCGTGTGCATTGACGTAATCCACCTGGTCGGGCGTGATCCCGGCATGTTTCAACGCCGACTGCATGGCCCTGAACCCGCCGTCGCCATCTTCCGAAGGGGCAGTGATATGATAGGCGTCGCCCGACAATCCATAGCCCAGAACCTCGGCATAGATCTTGGCGCCGCGCGCCTTGGCGTGCTCGTATTCCTCGAGCACGACAACCCCGGCGCCCTCACCCATGACGAAGCCGTCGCGCTCCTCGTCATAAGGGCGGCTGGCGGCCTTGGGGTCATCGGCCCATTTGGTCGACAGCGCCTTGCAGGCATTGAACCCGGCGATCCCGATCTCGCAGATCGCCGCCTCGGCGCCGCCTGCGACCATCACGTCGGCATCCCCGAACTGGATCAGACGCGAGGCATCCCCGATCGCATGCGCGCCCGTCGAACAGGCGGTGACCACGGAATGGTTGGGGCCCTTGAAACCATAGCGGATGCTGACCTGCCCGCTGATCAGGTTGATCAGCGCGCCGGGGATGAAGAACGGCGACACCCGCCGCACACCCTTGTCGCGGATCACCAGAGTCGTCTCCTCGATCGAGCGCAGCCCGCCGATCCCCGAGCCCAGCATCACGCCGGTGCGCTCGCGGCTCTCGTCATCTTCAGGCGTCCAGCCCGCATCCTTCACCGCCATGTCGGCCGCGGCCACACCATAGAGGATGAAATCATCCACCTTGCGGCGTTCCTTGGGAGCCATGTGATCGTCGGCGTTGAACGTGCCGTCGCTGCCATCGCCAAGCGGCACCTCGCAGGCGTATTTGGTCGCCACGTTGACGGGATCGAAACGGGTGATCGTGCCCGCGCCCGATTGCCCGTCCAGCAGCCTTTTCCAGCTTTCCTCGACGCCAGAGGCCAGAGGCGTGACCAATCCCAGTCCGGTGACAACCACTCGACGCATGCTGCTGCCCTTTCCATGTCGTTTCAAGGGTTGCTCATAACCCGCCTTGCCCCCGGTGGGCAAGAGCACTGCGCCCGGCTCATGTCAGCGTGACACCCTGCCGCCGAAATTCGCGCCCCCTAGCGAAACGCGGCGGTCGGGCCGGGATCGGCTGCTGCCAGCGCCAGTGCCTCGGAAAGATCGACATCGCGCGACAACAGCGCCCGGCCGATCAGCGTGCCTGCGATATTGGGCACGTATTTCAGCCGTGCGACATCATCGGCGCAGCGTACCGTGCCGCGCGCGATTACAGGGTGGCGGGTCTGTGCCGCCAGACCCGTCAAAACCCCCAGGCTGCCGTCGCTGTCCTCTATATCCGCGTCGATATCGGTGACGATGATTCCCGCCAGCGGCACGTCATCGAAGGCCTTCACATAGGCCTCCGGCTCAAAGGCGCTGCGCGATTTCCAGCCCTCGGTCATCACCCAGCCTTTGTGGACATCCACCGCCAGCACGATCTGGTCGGGGTGACGGCGCGCCAGCTCGCGCAGCAATTCGGGATCATGCGCCGCCATCGTCCCGATCACGATCCGCCCCGCGCCCCGGTCGATCCATTTCGTCACCCGCTCGCGTGCGCGAAAACCCCCGCCCAACTGCACCGGGATACCCACCGAGCGGATGATCTCCTCGATCAGGGCGTCATTGCCGTCCTCGCCGCTCAGCGCGTCGATATCGGTCAGATGCATCCAGGACGCCCCGGCCGTGGCAAAGCCGCGCGCGGTCGCCACCGGATCGACATGCCAGATCACCGGCTCATCCAGCCGCCCGCGCGTCAGCGACACGCATTTGCCGTTCATCAGTTCGAGTGTGGGATAGATGATCATGACACTGGCGCCCCCGGTTTGCGATGCCCTGCCCGGCTCTGCCCGGACCACGCACAGCATGAAGGCCATCGCCGAGTCCCGATATCGTCAAATCGGCATGATAGCGCCCGTTCACGTCCCCGCGCCGGGATTCAGCACGAAAAAGGCCCCCGCCAGCCGGCAGGGGCCTCATGCCCGAAGGCGAATGTCGTCGTCTTTACGACGCGTCGCTGATGAACTTCACCGCATCACCGAATGTCTGGATGGTCTCGGCCGCGTCATCGGGAATCTCGATGCCGAACTCTTCTTCAAAGGCCATGACCAGCTCGACCGTATCAAGGCTGTCCGCCCCCAGATCGTCGATGAACGAAGCGTTCTCGGTCACCTTGTCTTCTTCAACGCCGAGATGCTCGACGACGATCTTCTTCACGCGGTCTGCGATATCGCTCATGTCTTAATCCTCATCTTTCTCCGGGTCTGCCGACCCGCTTTCTGCCCCTGCCCAAGCCGGGAAGCGGCCATGGTGATGCCCCTCTCCGGGCGGCTCGGTGATCCCGTCCTCACGGGCAGCCGGGCACTTCTCCCAGCCGGTCTGCGCCGCCTATAGCACATGGCGCGCCGTAGGCAAATCCTTTCGCAAGGGGTATGAGACGCTCTGCAAAGGATGGCCTGCAGCCCCCGGACAGGGATCATGCAGGGTGGCTAAGCGCTTACACCGCACCGACAATCCGGAGTTGAACGCTGCGGCCACGTATCGCGCATCCAGCCCTGCCTCACCCCATGCCGGGCGGCGTCACCGCCCCGTTCACCCCCGCCCTGCGAAGGATCGCGCAAAGGCGGATGGGAATCAGAGCATCGCCATGCCGCCATTCACATGCAACGTGCTGCCGGTGACATAACCCGCCTCGGGGCTCGCCAGGTAGAGAACCGCCGCCGCGATCTCTTCGGGGGTGCCCATCCGCGCGGCGGGGATCTGGGCGTTGATCTTCTCTTTCTGATCGTCGTTCAGCTTGTCGGTCATGGCCGTGGCGATGAAGCCCGGCGCAACCGCATTGGCGGTGATGCCGCGACTCGCAACCTCATAAGCGATGGATTTGGTCATCCCGATCAACCCCGCCTTCGAGGCCGCGTAATTGGCCTGACCGGGATTGCCCGTCGCGCCGACGATCGAGCTGATATTGATGATCCGCCCCCAGCGGGCCTTCATCATCGGGCGCATGACGCCCCGGCAAAGCCGCATCGCGGATGTCAGGTTCACATCGAGGACCTGCGCCCATTCCTCGTCGGACATGCGCATGAAGATCTGGTCGCGGGTGATCCCGGCATTGTTGACCAGGATATCCAGCCCGCCCATGGCCTCGATCGCCTGCTTGGGCAGCGCCTCGACCGACTCGGCGTCGCCCAGATTGCAGGGCAGCACATGGGCGCGCTCGCCCAACTTGCCCGCCAGCGCTTCCAGCGGCTCGGTCCGCGTGCCGCTCAGCCCGACGCTGGCACCCGCGCCATGCAGCGCCTTGGCGATCGCACCGCCGATCCCGCCCGACGCGCCGGTGACCAGCGCGGTTTTCCCTGTCAGATCAAACATGCTCTTGCATCCTTTCGGTTCTGGCGCCGGACCGCATCCTGGCGACCCGGCCTGAAAATTCGCGCTTCCCGCGGCCTCAGCCGTTCAGCGCCGCGACAGCCGCCGCGACATCCTCGGGCGTGCCGATGGCGCGAGTGGTCAGGTCGCGGTCGATCCGGCGGGCCATGCCACTCAGCGCCTTGCCCGCGCCGATCTCCCAAAGCTCGCTCACACCCTCACCCGCCATGTAAAGCACCGACTCGCGCCAGCGTACCGCGCCGGTGACCTGGCTGACCAGCAGCTTGCGGATCTCCGCCGGATCGCTGACCGGTGCGGCCAGCACATTGGCCACCAGCGGCACCTTGGGCGCGGCCATCTCGACCCCGCTCAGCGCCTCCTGCATCACATCGGCGGCAGGCTGCATCAATGCGCAATGAAAAGGCGCGCTCACAGGCAGCAACATGGCGCGCTTGGCGCCCCTCTCCTTGGCGAGCTCCACCGCGCGTTCCACGGCGGATTTCGCGCCCGAGACCACCACCTGTCCGGGGTCGTTGTCATTGGCGGCCTGGCAGACCTCGCCCTGCGCGGCGGCCTCCGCCACCTCGCGCACGGCCTCCAGATCAAGGCCCAGAATGGCCGCCATCGCGCCCTCGCCCACCGGCACGGCCTTCTGCATGGCCTCGCCCCGAATGCGCAGCAGGCGCGCGCAATCGGCGATGCTCAACGCGCCCGCCGCCGCCAGCGCCGAATATTCGCCCAGCGAATGCCCCGCCACCATCGCGGCCGCATCCACGCCGACGCCCTCGGCCTCCAGCGCACGCATCGCCGCCAGCGAGGTGGCCATCAGCGCGGGCTGGGCGTTCTGCGTAAGGGTCAGCTCGTCCTGCTCGCCCTCCCAGATCAGCGCGCTCAGCTTTTCGCCCAGGGCCTCGTCGACCTCCTCGAACACGGCTTTGGCGGCCGGATAGGCCCCGGCCAGAGCCTGCCCCATTCCGATGGTCTGGGCGCCCTGCCCGGGGAATACGAATGCTCGGCTCATCATGGTCTCCTGCCTCCCGAATAGCTGTGCTGCCACCCGATACCGCGCCTCGTGCACAGAGGCAACGCCCAACACCGACGCACGGCGCCTGTGCGCCCTGCACCATTGCCCCGCCCGCATGCTCCGCTAATGTCGCTACAAAGCCCGCAACCATCAGGAGCCCCGCACGATGCCGCTCAGCAATACCAGCACGACCTATGGCAGCGTCGCCAAGACCTTTCACTGGCTGACCGCCCTGCTGATCCTGGCGATGTTCCCCCTCGGGCTGTTGGCCAGCGACCTCGCCCACGACGTGCGCGGTGGCAGCGCCAGCCCCGACGACTCCGCGCTTCAGCTCGCCGCCACGCTCTTCTCGATGCACAAGACCATCGGCGTTGCGCTCTTCTTTGTGGCGCTGGCACGCATAGCCTGGGCCATCGGCCAGCCCAAACCGGCGCTTCTCAATGGCGACAAGCCTGCCGAGGCATGGCTCGCCGAAACCGTGCATTGGCTGCTTTACGGCTCGCTGGTCGCAGTGCCCCTCAGCGGCTGGGTGCACCACGCGGCAAGCTCGGGCTTCGCGCCGATCTGGTGGCCGCTCGGTCAATCCCTGCCCCTCGTGCCCAAGGACGAGCGCCTCGCTGATATCACCGGGACGCTGCATTACCTGCTGCAATGGGTGCTGCTCGCGGCCATCGCACTGCATGTGGCGGGCGCGCTCAAGCATCATCTGCTGGACGGTGACGCCACGCTGCGCCGGATGCTGCCCGGCCAGAACCCGGCCCTTCCAACCGAACGCCAACCCGGCCATGTCCTGCCGCTTCTTACCGCGCTGGCGCTCTGGGGCGCGGTACTGGGCGGCGCCGGCTGGCTGGGCTGGTTCACCCCGCGCGACCACGCCGCCGACATCGCCGTACAGGGCGCCCCTCTCGACGCGGTGGAAAGCGAATGGCAGGTAGAGGATGGCAGCCTGCAGATCACCGTCGTTCAGATGGGCTCCGAAGTGACCGGCAGCTTCGCCGACTGGACGGCGTCGATAGACTACAGCGATTCCGCCGATGCCAATGGCCGCCACGGCAGCGTCGACGTGACGATCTCGATCCCCTCCCTGACCCTCGGCTCGGTCACAAGCGAAGCGCTCGGCGCGGATTACTTCAACGCCGAAGCCTTCCCCACCGCCCGCTTCAACGCCGACCTGCTCAGCACCGACGACGGCAAACTTGCGCGCGGCACGCTCACGATCCGCGACCAATCCGTCCCCGTCGAAATGCCCTTCTCCCTCGATATCCAGGGCGACAGCGCCACCGCCCAAGGCGGCCTCAGCGTGGACCGGCGCGCCTTCGGCATCGGCGGCGAAAGCACCGGCTCGCTGGCGGCAAGCGTCGAGATCACCTTCGATCTCACCGCCCGACGCGCCGCCCCCTGAATTGCCCGCCCTTCACCTGGCTTGAAATACCTCGGGGGGTCCGGGGGGCTGGCCCCCCGGCACTGGTCCGGAAAGACACCGCAAACGCCAAGGGCCTGCCACATCGATGGCAGGCCCTTTCACAGTCACGCGGCGCGTGTCACTCGGCCTTGCCGGCCTCGATCGAGATCATCACCTCGACTTCATCGCCAACGGCGGGCACGGCGAAATCCATGCCGTATTCCGAGCGTTTGAGCGTTGTGGTTGCATCGAACCCGGCCCATGCCTGGCCGTCCTTCATCGGGTGGCTGTCGCTCTTGTTCAGCTCCGCCGCCAGGACGACCGACTTGGTCACGCCGTTCATCGTCAGATCGCCGGTGATGTTGGCGGTGGTATCGCCCGTCACTTCGATCCCGGTCGAGGAGAACGTCACCATGTCGCCCTCGGCCGCGCCGAAGAACTCGTCCGACATGAAATGGTCAAAGCGCTTTTGCCAGCCGGTCATCATCGAACGCACCGGGATCGACACGTTGACCGAAGAATTGGCCGGGTCGTCCTGATCGAACATGATCTCGCCCTCGAATCCTCCGAACATGCCGTAGGTGGTCGAGAACCCCAGGTGATTATATGAGAATACCACCTGGCTGTGGCTGGGATCGAGTGTGTATTTCTCGGGCGCGGCGAAGGCCCCGGTCGCTCCCATCGTCAGGGCTGCGGCCAATACCATGTACTTCATGTTGCGGTCTCCATGCTTGGATGATCGGTTGAAATCGCAAGCATCTTCGCGTCCGCCGCCGCTTCGGGCAACCCCCCAGAATTCAACATAACGTGTGGAGATCCGAACAGAGTCCGGACGATTCACGCGCGGCCGATGCGGCCTGCGCGACCTGCAGGCACGTTCAGTTGGCGATATCGAGCGCCGCGCGCAGCGCCGCGCGGGTGCGTGCATCGGTCACCGGCAGCGACAGCAGCTCGCAGCCGCGCGCATCCCTGGCCGACAGGACACCGTTGAACAGCGATACCTCGCTCAACGCCTCGAGTTCATGGCTCGCGGCCAGCCGCGCCGTGCCATCCGCGCCACGTTCGATCAGCCGCAGTTCGCCCCTATCCCGGTCGATCTGGATTTCCGGCGATGGAGCAGGTTCGTTGAGCCCGCTCAGCAGCATCAGCCCGACCGCCAGCATCACCGCTGAAATCAGCAGTTTGACGATCAGCATCGGCTCGTCGCCCGCACCCGCCGGAACCATCCAGAGACCGATCGCCGCCATCAGCAGCGCTGCACCGAGGCACATGAGCACCGCCCTGTAGAGCGGCGACGCCGTGCCGGGCGCAGCGCCGCCCGCAAGCTGCGCCTGCCCTGTCTCTTTCTCGTAATCGGGTAGGGAAACCATTCTGCCACCTCCGGACCATTCGCAACAACACTCTGCACTACCTGATAGAAGCGCCGAATTCGGGCATCAGTGGGGCAATGACGCGAAGAAATCGGGAAGGCCCGGCGGCCCTTGCCCCGGCGCGAAATCCGTCGTATACGCCCCCTTCCTTCCGCAAGACGTTTTGAACCGCGCAGTCTCTCGTGGCGGGGCCGCGGAAGGGAATATGGCCCGCCTTTGAAATGCGCCTTGAAAGAAGTGGAGATCACATGCCGCTCTACGAGCATGTATTTATCGCGCGCCAGGATCTGTCCAACGCGCAGGCTGAAGGCCTCATCGAACATTTCAGCTCGGTCCTGTCCGACAACGGCGGCAAGCTTGTCGACAGCGAGTACTGGGGTGTCAAGACGATGGCCTACAAGATCAACAAGAACCGCAAGGGGCATTACGCCTTCCTGCGCACCGACGCCCCGGCGCCCGCGGTGCAGGAAATGGAGCGCCTGATGCGTCTGCATGACGACGTGATGCGTGTCATGACGATCAAGACCGACGCGCATGAAGAAGGCCCTTCGGTGCAGATGCAAAAGCGCGACGAACGTGACACCCGTCGCGAACGCCGTTGATAACCGCCTGAAGAAAGGACACTAACTTATGGCTGCAAAACCGTTTTTCCGCCGCCGCAAGGTCTGCCCCTTCTCGGGCGACAATGCACCCAAGATCGACTACAAGGACACGAAGCTCCTGCAGCGCTACATTTCCGAGCGTGGCAAGATCGTGCCTTCGCGCATCACCGCCGTCTCGGCCAAGAAGCAGCGTGAACTGTCCCGCGCCATCAAGCGCGCGCGTTTCCTCGCCCTGCTGCCCTACGCCGTGAAGTAAGGAGAGAGCATCATGCAAGTTATCCTTCTCGAACGCGTGGCCAAACTGGGCCAGATGGGCGAAGTGGTCGATGTGAAATCCGGCTACGCCCGCAACTACCTGCTGCCGCAGGGCAAGGCGCTGACCGCTTCGGAGGCCAACATCAAGGGCTTCGAAGACCAGAAAGCACAGCTCGAGGCCCGCAACCTCGAAACCCGCAAGGAAGCCGAGAAACTGGCCGGTCAGCTCGATGGACAGCAGTTCATCGTGATTCGCCAGGCGTCGGATTCGGGCGCGCTCTATGGTTCGGTCAGCACCCGCGACGCGGCTGACGCCGCCACCGAAGAAGGCTTCTCGGTCGATCGCAAGCAGGTGGCCCTTAGCCGCCCGATCAAGGAACTGGGCCTGCACGACGTGGTCGTCACCCTGCATCCCGAAGTGATCGTCACCATGCAGCTCAACGTCGCCCGCTCGCCCGAAGAGGCCGAGCTTCAGGCGTCGGGCAAGTCGATCCAGGATGCCGCCGCCGAAGAAGAAGCTGCCGCCGACTTTGAAATCGCGGAACTCTTCGACGATATCGGGGGCGCAGCCTCGGATGACGAGGACCTGGCCGAAGCCGTCGAGGACGTGCTGCCCGAGCAGGACGACTCTGACGAGGACGACAGCACTCAAAGCTGACGCCCGGCGCAAGGCCACCAGACAAAGAAGGGGCCGCGCGACACGCGCGGCCCTTTCCTTATACCGCTGTTTTTACCGGGTTTCGCCCGTTTCCCTCCCGTTTTCCCCCCGTCCGAATTCCCCGCGCAGGGACGCCGCATCGCCTGACTGGTCATGTGGCGGATTGTCGCCTATAGTCCCAGCATCCGGGTGCAGTGCGGAACAGGGGGGATCCCGAACTGATCCAGTCGAAAACATGAACAAGCGCATGGACCTGATCGACCTTGCCAGCACGCCCGATGGCCAGCTGGACTTCGTCGGTCATCTCAACAAGCTCTGCGACAGGCTGGGGGTCGAGCACGCCACCTATTTCTCAGCCAATCCGGTCACCGGCAAGATGCACGGCTTCACCACCTATCCCGAGGAATGGAAGTCGCATTATGTCTCCGAACGGCTGCAGGCGCATGATCCCACGCTGCTCGCCGCGCTGCGCTCGGTGGCGCCGGTGGACTGGCGGCGCCTGGAACACACCGAAGGCTATGACCGCGTGTTCAGGGATTCCCATGATTTCGGCCTGCCCGACCAGGGCGTGACCGTCCCGATCCGGGGCCTCTTCGGCGAGGTCGGGTTGCTCTGTGCCTGTGCCTCGATGTCGCCGCGCGAATGGTCCGGCCTGCGCCGGGAGATCATCGGCAGCCTGCTCAACAACGCCGTCCACCTGCATGACACCGTGATGAATTCCGAACCCCTGATGCGCACCCTGCGCCATCCCCGCCTGTCCTCGCGCGAAATCGAGATCCTGCAATGGATCGCCGCGGGCAAATCGCAGATGGATGTCGGCGCGATCGTCGCCATCTCTCCGCGCACCGTCGAAGTGCACCTGCGCTCGGCACGCGAGAAACTCTGCACCATCAGCACCGCGCAGGCCGTGGGCCGCGCCGTCAGCCTGGGGCTCATTCAACCGGGGTAAGTGATCCCGCAGTTGAACCATTCGCCACAAGCGTGTACATATTCGAATCCCGTTAACTATCTCTACGGGATTCCCCTAATATCGCAAAATCAGCGCTTCGGTATCCTCGTCCCAATGATCATCAATTGGGGAAGAAGCCATGATCCTTGTTATCGATGCGTTGAACAAGCACCGCTTTGGCGGCATTCTGGACGAAATGTACAAGCTGCGGGCGCGGGTGTTCCGCGATCGCATGGGCTGGGACGTGATGGTGCGCAACGGCCGCGAGATCGACCTCTTCGATCAGCTCGATCCGGCCTATATCGTGGCGCTCGACGGCTCCTACAACGTGGTCGGCTGCAACCGGATGCTGCAGACAACCGGCCCGCACATGCTTTCGGACGTGTTCCAGGACATCCTCTGCGGCGAACCGCCACTGCGCAGCGCGACGGTCTGGGAAAACACCCGCTTCTGCATCGACAGCGAGCGCCTCAAGCGCCCCGGCGCGGATCGCACCGTTTCCTATGCGGCCTGCGAACTGATGGCCGGCATCGCCGAATATGCCTTCAACTCCGGCATCAGCGACGTGATCAGCGTCGTCGATCCGGCGATGGACCGGATCCTCAAACGCTGCGACAACGCGCCTTACGGCTATATCGGCAAGACCGTGCAGATGGGCAAGACCAAGGCCCTCGCCGCGCTCAGCGACATCACCGAGGAACGCATCGCGCGCATCCGCGCCTTTGCCGGGATCACCGGCGAGATCTTCCTCGAGGACGACGTGGTCGCCGACGCCCTTGCCGAAAGCACCCCTGTCACGATGCCGGTGGCGCTGCGCGACTATTGCGACGCCCAGATCGCCGGTGCCTGCACCGACTCCGAACGCGAGGCCGCCCTCGCCCTGCAGCGCGAGCTTGCAGGCATGTATCGTTCACAACCCAGCTGCGACGCCTGAAGACCGGCTACCAAGACCGTCGCGGCAATGCGGGACGGTGCGGACAATCTCCCCCGCCCGTCTCCGGGATGTGAATGAAAAAGGGCCGCTCCCGAAACGGGGCGGCCCTTTGATCTGTCACTCACGCAAGCGCGTCGGCAATCACGCGTCGTCCAGCGCCTCGACGGCCTTTTCAAGATCGTCCTTGCCGACTTCCTTTTCCGTGACCTGCGCCAGTTCGGCGACATAATCGATCACCTTGTCCTCGAAGATCGGCGCGCGCAGCTGCTGGCGCATCTGCGGATTGTTCTGCACGAACTCGAAGAACTGACGCTCCTGGCCCGGATACTGGCGCGCCTGCTCCATGACCGCCTGGGTCATCTCGGCATCGCTCACCTCGACCTCGGCCTTCTGGCCCAGCTCTGCCAGCAGCAGCCCAAGGCGCACCCGGCGCTCGGCCAGCTTGTTGTGCTCATCGGTGGGCTCGATCTCGGGGTGGTCATGGCCCTGAACATCGGGGTTTTCCTCGTGCCACAGCTGATGCGCGATCTGCTTGGCCTCGGCCTCGACCATGCTGGGCGGCAGCTCGAAGCTGACCAGCTTGTCCATCTCGTCCAGCAGGTGCCGCTTCAGCACCGCCCGCGCGGCGCCGGCATATTCGGCCTCCAGGCGCTCCTTGATCTGGTCTTTCAGCGCATCGAGGCTCTCGGCGCCGTACTTGGTAGCCAGTTCGTCATTGATCTCGGCAGCGACGGGTTCCTTCACCTCCTTGACCTTGCATTCAAACACGGCTTCCTTGCCGGCCAGATGCTCGGCCTGGTATTCCTCGGGGAAGGTGACGCTCACGTCCTTCTCCTCGTCGACCTTCACGCCGACAAGCTGCTCCTCGAAACCGGGGATGAAGCTGTTGGAACCCAGCACCAGCGGGTAATCTTCGGCCGCGCCGCCCTCGAAGGGCTCGCCATCGACCTTGCCGACGAAATCGATGACGACCTGGTCGCCATCCTTGGATTTCGATCCCTTCTTGCGTGCCTTGAAGTCCTGCGCGTTCTCGGCAAGGCTGCTCAGCGCCTCGTTCACGGCGGCGTCATCGGCCTTCACGACCAGGCGCTCGGCCTTGATCTTCTTCAGGTCGACCTCGGGGATGTCGGGCAATGCCTCATAGGACATCTCGATCTCGACATCGTCGCCCTCTTTCCAGTCCTCGTTGGTCATCTTGACCGAAGGCTCGGCGGCGGGGCGCTCGCCCTTTTCCTCGAAATGGGCCGACATGGCGCCGTCCACGGCTTCCTGCATGGCTTCGCCCATGATCCGCTGACCGAATTGCTTCTTCAGCAGCGCCAGCGGGACCTTGCCCTTGCGAAAGCCCTTCAGCTCCACTTCGGGCTGCGCTTCCTTGAGCTTGTCCATGACCTTGTCATCCAGCTCCTGGGCGGTCAGGATCATCTTGTAGGCGCGTTTAAGGCCTTCATTCTGGGTTTCGGTGACCTGCATTGTCGTCCTCTCATATGCATCGGGCCGCGGAGGCGTCCGCGGCGGTCAAAATCAGCCGCCCTTCTAGGTGTGCCGCGCGCAGGGTGCAAGCAGAGTCTTGGGCGGTGCTGTGGCTGCGGCATCGCTTCGCCGTCGGGCGCGCGGGCATGGCCCGTTTCTAACCTCGCGCCCTTCCGGCACATTTCCACGCGCCACCAACAGAAACACCGCCCGAAGCAGGCGTCACACCAGCGATACGAGCACACGAACAAAGACGCTGCGAATGCGTGCGCCTGCGATGGATGCGGTGAGAAGGATGTAGAGCCAGACGCGGCGACCCGACAGGACGACCCAATTGAACCCACCGACTGCGTCACTTGACTCATTCACTCACTGTCAAATCTTCCTCGCGCGCCGGGTGCCCTCCAGGTCCAACGGCGCCTCGGAAAACCAGCTGCGCCTACAGCGCAACGTCTTCACGTTGCCCAATAGAGGCTTTTCACCTGTTGATAGGCGCGCATCCCTTCAATACCCTTTTCGCGCCCCAACCCCGACAGTTTGAACCCGCCAAAAGGCGCCGCGATCGAAAGCTGCTTATAGGTATTGATCCAGACGGTCCCCGCCTCAAGCGCACGGGCGACCCGCCAAGCGCGACGATAGTTTTCAGTCCAGATCCCCGCAGCCAGCCCGTAGACGCTGTCATTCGCCGCCGCAATCAAGGCATCTTCGTCTTTGAAGGTCATGAAGCACAGCACCGGACCGAAGATCTCCTCCTGCGCGATGGCGGACGCATTGTCTATCCCGCCTATGATCGTCGGTTGGAAATATGCACCCTCGGCGAATTCACCACCAGCCGGGCGCTGTCCGCCAAACAGGATCTCGCCGCCTGCCTCCACGCCTTTCGCAACGAAAGCCTCCACCCGGTCCCTGTGCGCAAAGGATGCCAGCGGTCCGATCATGCTTTCTGGGTCGGCGGGCGGCCCCAGTCGAAGCGCTGCCGCCTGTGCGATCAGACGCTCACGAAACGCATCCGCGACCGACTCTTCGACAAACAGACGCGATCCGGCAACACAGGACTGGCCGGTGCCGCCAAAGATGCCGTTGGCAACGGCACTGGCGGCGGCATCGAGGTCCGCATCGGCAAAGACGATATGCGGCGACTTTCCACCAAGCTCCAGGATCAGCGGCACGAGACGCGCTGCCGCGCCGCGTGCGATGCTCTGGCCGGTGGACGTGCCACCGGTAAAGCTGATGAGGCCGACGCCGGGATCTTCGACCAGTGCAACCGCAGTCTCACGCCCCCCCGCTATCACCGACAGCAACCCTTCCGGCAGGCCAGCCGCGACGACACATTGCCCGAGCGCCAGCGTCACGAATGACGTGGTTTCGGCCGCCTTCAACACCACGGCGTTGCCTGCCGCCAGGGCCGGGGCGATCTTTTGCGCACCCATGGTCAGGGGCGAGTTCCATGGCGTCAGCGCGGCCACCACACCCACGGGTTCGTAGACCTGCATCGTGAAGTAGGCCCCGCGTGCGGGTGGCATCGACTCTTCACTGCATTCGCATACTGCGGCGTAGTAACGGAATATTCCGGCAGCGGACATTGCCTGCGCTCGGCTCTCCTTGCGGGTCTTGCCGTTCTCGCGCATCTGCAACTCGGCGAGGTGATCCGCCTGACGCTCGATCTCGTCCGCGGCGCGCGACAAGACGCGCGCGCGCTCATGCGCCGGACGGTCGGCCCAGCCGCTCTCACGCACGGCCTGCGCCCCGGCCCGGACCGTCGCTGCCACCTGCGCCGGGCTCGAGGTGCCGACACGACCCATAAGCTGCCCGTTGGCCGGATCCACGACGTCAAGCGCGGGACCATCCCCGGCCACCGGGCGACCGGCGATCAGCAGATCCTGGATATGATTGACCGGGGGGATTACGGCCTCCGCTGCAAGAAGCGACATCTTAGGTTCCTTCCTTACGTTCCGAGATAGGCAGCCCGAACCTCCGGGCTTTCCAGAAGCTCGCTTCCGGTGCCTGTCAGCACCACCTTTCCGGTCTCGAGCACGATGCCTGTAGACGCGAGCGACAGCGCCATCTGCGCATTCTGCTCGACAAGCAGCACAGTCATCGACATGTCCCGGCTGATTTCCTCGATGATCTTCGCCAGTTCGGCCACGATGATCGGCGCGATCCCCAAGGATGGCTCATCCAGCAGAAGTACCTTGGGCCGCGCCATCAGCGCGCGACCGATCGCGCACATCTGTTGCTCGCCCCCTGAAAGAGACCCGGCCATCTGGCGTCGCCGCTCCCTGAGCCGCGGGAAATAGCCATAGACGCGCTCCATCATCTCGCGCCGGCTGGCCGCATCGGGCACGGTATAGGCGCCCATCAAGAGGTTTTCCTCGACCGACAGCCGCCCGAACAGGCGCCGCCCCTCTGGCGACAGGGCGACACCATGGCGCAGCGGGTCGCCCGGCTTGGGCGACATGACCTCTCCGCCGACGACGATCTCGCCCTCGACCGGCTGAAGCAGCCCGCAAATGGCTTTCAGCACCGTGCTCTTGCCCGCTCCATTAGAGCCGACAAGCGCGGCGATCTGGCCTGCGGGCACATCAAAACTGACCCCGTGCAGGGCGCGGACCGGGCCATAATTGACCACGAGGTCACGAACGGAAACCTCACTATGCATGCTCTGCTCCCAGATAAGCCTCGATCACCTTCGGGTCGTCGCGCACCACATCCGGTGCGCCTTCGGCGATCTTTTCGCCGTGATCGAGAACGATGATTTGATCGCAGATCCGCATGATCAGCCGCATGTGATGTTCCACCACCAGGACGGACATGCCGAACCGTGCCTTGATCTCGCCCAGCATGGTCGCAAAGCGGTCCACCTCGTCAGGGTTGAGACCGGCGGCAGGCTCATCCAGCAACAGCAGCGACGGGCGTGTGGCAAGGCCGATCGCCACGCCCAGGCGCTTCTGGTGGCCATAGGCCAAGGTGCCCGCAATCCGCTCGGCATGATCACTCAGATCAAGCGCATCCATCACCTCGTCGACCGTTTGATTGGCGTCGCGCTCGGCGGAGCGCGCCTTTGCACCGCCAAAGATCGCGGCACCAAGCCCCAGAGGATGACGCAGCAGCGCTCCGCGCAGGATGTTTTCACGCACGGACACATCGGGAAAGGTCGTCGCCGCCTGAAACGTCCGCGCCAGCCCGTGTTCCACGACCTGGTGCGGCGAAAGCCCACCGATATCGCGCCCCTTGAACCGGATCGTCCCGGAGGTGGCCGGCAAGGTTCCGGTGATGAGGTTGAAGCAGGTCGTCTTGCCCGCACCGTTTGGCCCGATCAACCCGGTAATCGCACCTTCCTCAGCAGCAAAACTGACATTCGACAGAGCCGCCAGGCCACCGAACCGCTTGGTCAGGTCGCTGACTTCAAGAACCGCACTCATGGCCTGCCCCCTTTCGCTCGCGCGATCTGCGCCGGCAATCCGGCCAGCCCCTGGGGCAGGAACCGCAACACCGCGATCAGCACGACACCGTAGATGATGTGCTGGTATTCGACTGCCCCGCGCAGGAATTCGGGCAAGGGCGTCAGGAACAGCGCGCCCACAAGCGGCCCCCAAAGCGCCAACCGGCCGCCGGTGACCAGCATGATCACATAGGATACCGACAGCTGAAATCCGAAGGTCTCGGGCGAGATGAAGCCGATATAATGCGCCAGCAACGCTCCGGCGAACCCGGCAATGGCGCTGCCGATGGTGAAGGCGAGGTTCTGCGTCCGCGCCGTCGGAATCCCCGAGGATTCAGCGAGCGTCAGGTTTTCCTCCACCGCGGCGAAGCGGCGGCCAAGCTGTCCGTTACGGATCAGCACGAGCAGGCCCATGACCAGCACAAGGCAGATCAGCATGAAGGGATACACGTCCTGATGACGGCTGAGCGTCTGTCCGAAGACCGATATCTTGGGAATCCCGACGATGCCGCTCGATCCCCCGGAATACGCGGGGATGTCCAGCATGACGAGGCGGAACAATTCGTTCATCGCGAAGGTGATCAGCACGAAATAGACCCCCCGCAGCCGCAGCAGCGGCGACCCGATGAGAAACGCTACCGTTCCGGCAGCCAATCCGCCGGCAGGCAGGCCCAACAGAACCGGCACATCCAGCCGCGTGACCAGCAGAACCGACGTATAGGCGCCGACCCCGGCAAAGGCCGCATGCGCCAGCGAAAGTTGCCCGACCCACGCGATCACGGCCAGCCCACCCGTTGCCATGGCCGCAATGCAGACCATGATCGCGATGTGGAAGTGAAAGGTGCTGCCGGTGAACCAGGGAATCATCGCCGCGCCGACAAGGGCCAGAAGCCAGAGCAGGTTGGCGGGCCGGGCACGATGTGTGGAAATGGAATCGGCGGTGTTCATGTTTCCGCCCTCCCCAGCAATCCGGCGGGCCTCACCAGAAGCACACCGATGACCAGTGCAAAGGTCACGATATCGGCGGCAGAGGCACTGATGAAGGACGAGGTGAAGCTTTCGATCAGCCCCAGCAGGACCGCGGCCAGCGCCGCACCGGGGATCGATCCGAGTCCGCCGAGGATGACGACGATGAAGGCCTTCAGTAGCGGCGTTCCCCCGATAAACGGCGACACGCCGAACAGCGGCGCCATCAGCCCACCGGCCACCGCGGCCAGCGCGACACCAAGGCCAAGTCCCAGCGGATACATGATCTCGAGCCGCACACCGAAGACCGCCGCGACCTCCTGATCCTGCACCAGGGCGCGCAATGCCCGACCATGCCGCGTATGCATCAGGAACACATAAAAGACGAGCAGGATCACGATACCGATGCCAAGCGCCAGAGCGCGCGATTTCGGCACGATCAGCGCGCCCCAGCGGAACACGCCCGAAACCAGCGAAGGAAATGCCTGCGGGTCCGGTCCAAACAGGATCAGCGCACCATGCTGAAGGATCATCGCCAACCCGAGCGAAGCGATCATTCCCGACAGCTCATCGGCGCGGAATGGCCGGAACACGAGCCGCTCCACCACAGCCCCCAACAGGATCGCGAAGGCGATCGTCAGGAGAT
>Ga0209344_10001001_pt1 | contig 41139 bp, 31 predicted proteins | sample Cruoilmetagenom6_FD_187293 | JGI IMG/M metagenome (GOLD analysis project Ga0209344, IMG submission 187293) | Oil polluted marine microbial communities from Coal Oil Point, Santa Barbara, California, USA - Santa Barbara Oil Seep Sample 6 (SPAdes)... | ecosystem: Environmental > Aquatic > Marine... | reverse complement strand
CGGGCAATCTCCCTGATTGGCATTTTGTCACGCAATGCCCAGCGTCGAATGACACTCAAAAATCCCATGTCGATCACTCCAAATCCCCCCAACCAAAACCGTCGGGGAAGTGTGTTCACATGGGTCAATTCTCAGTGACAATTTATGGGGCTACCGGGTCAGTTCTCAGTGACAATCAACAGATTTCCAAGCAAAAGTGCTTGCCGTGATGCAGAAAACACTGGGTGGACGCGCAGAGCTCTGACCTGCCTTCTACCCGCGCTCGGTTCGAACCGCGGCCCCCAGCTTGGGTTTTCGCATGACCCAATCTGGCATCACCTGCTCCAATAACTGCCAGAATGCAAGTCCGTGATGGTGTTCCAAGCGATAGCATAGCTCATGGACAAGCATATAGTCGATCGATTGCATCGGCGCGTTGATGAGATCGAGATTCAGGATTAACCGTCCGCTCGCTGTCATCGACCGCCAGCGCCTTAAAAGTTGGCGGACGGTGACGGAATGAGGCCGGACGACATCCGGATCATGAAAGCAAGGGATCGCCCTGGGTGCGACGGTCACCTTTCGGGCCAGAGCGGCCCTCCCCTCCGATCTTGGTTTTTCGTTCCATCAGCAAAGACCAATCTCCTAAGCACCAGACAGGAGACATGACATGAACGCTACTCAGCACCTTGACCTAATCGACCAGACTTTAGCCGGTCCCTACGGAGCCCTGCCTCTCACAGACTACCTTCGCAGGAACGGTAGCCGCTGGGTGGGAAGTGCTCTGCCGCCAGGCATAAAGAAAGGGTTCCAAAAACAGTGTTTTCGTAATGCTTGGCAACTGAGCTTGTCCCATGGGTTTCCTTACTGTGAGGGCTATGGATGGGATGTCGAGCTGGGCGCGCTTCCTTTTCAGCACGCTTGGAACCTCTGCCCAACATCCGGACGCGTCATCGACGCTACATGGGATATCGGCAACCGCGCGATCTACCTTGGAATAGAACTATCGCCGAAGCAGCTAATGAGGATTATTGATTTGACCGAGCGCTTCGGGGTCCTGCAAAATGGTCGGGAGGAAGATCTTGAACTCGTCGAGCATGTCCTCGTTTCGCAGCCAATACCAGCCGAGTAGGCTACTGTCCGTAAATTGGGACGTGCGAGCGGTGGGTTCAGGTGCGAGCGAACCTTGGCCGTCGGGCTTCTGTCGCATCCGGCAGAAAGCTGACCTTTATGGACGCGCGCATGCTGCGCCGCGGCTTCGCGAGAACGGACATCCAAATTAGCCTACTGCACGGTCCGGATTGGGTTTCGCTGCGTGTCGCTAAGATGGCCAGTTTGACTGGACATACCTCAGCTACGGCTTCTCATCTGTGATCTTTCTAAGCCGTTCAGCTACCTGATTTGCAAGCTTGGCGATGCCCTCGCCGTTCGGCAGATACGCTACGTAGCGTTGCGAGCTTAAATCGAAGGGCACGTCACCCCCCGACTGGGTAATTAAGATTGTGTCTTTGCCAAGCATGTGCGCGATACCCGTCTCGTAGAACACGTTCGGGTTTCGGCCTGAAAAGTCGCAGATCACAACTCGGGAGGTGCAGAGCAGCTCAACGACGTCCTCCATGATATGCGGATTCTCCCAGAAGTCGTCTGCTCGGTGGCAGGTAAATCCACACGCTTCGACCTCCGTCTTGATTGCCTCATAGACGGCCGTGAACTCAGGGCCAAAGGGCATCATTATCGACACGCGGTTCGGCACTATAGGCTTTTCACTCAGTGCAAAGACCTTTGGGCGCGGTAACTTCGATGCTTGGTGCCGGAAAAGGATCTCGAACAGGTTTACATCCTTGATGGCCCAGTGATTGCGACTGAACTCCCATTCCGTCATGCCCAACTCGTCCGCGATGTCGAAGAGCTCCGCATTCGTCATGGGTGGGACGTCGGAATCACGGCGATAGTCGAAGCGGTATTCCTGCTGACGCCCCATGCCACTGAGGCGCAGCCGTGCGATCCACCCAACCGTTACGACCTCGTCACGGTGGCCCTCGGTCATGAAGATCGTCGGCAGGCGCTGGACAGCCGGGATGTCGAGGGCCCCGCCCGGCGCAAAGCGCGCCGCGATCTCATCGTGCGTGTGCTCAAGGACCCGACTGGTCGACATCGACCCTTCGCGTCCGCCGTTACCCAAGGTTCCCGACACAATCAAATTGAACACGCCTTACTCCTGCTTCTCCGACAATCGATCCACGATCTCGCGCGACTGCCGACACCTGAACTGCCTTCAGCATCAAGCACTTTGAGCCCAAATTGACAATGACGGGCAGCGCTGAATTCGGGCTCGCATCGACCCGCGTCGCGGCGCGGCTGGCCCATAGTGGAGGGTGGCCCACCAATCTTCTGCCGCAGCGTGCACTTTTCAAGGTGGACCTTTCCCCCCAGTCTGAGACATCGTTACGATGCAGTCGCTTTGGAATAATCGAGAATTTGAATGCTGAAAGGCGCCACTGAAATCGAACGTAACCTGGGCAGGACCTTTCCTTTGGACGGTCAAGTCCGGGGTTCCGCGGTGTTTTCAAACTGTGGGAACTATCGCCCCTACTTGAGCCGTGGCTGGGGTGCTGGGCCGACTATCATGTGGCTGTGCATGAACCCATCATCTGCAACCGACACATCCGATGATTCAACCTCGCGCAAGATAACTCGCCATTCTCGCCGCCTTGGGTTTGGAAGGCTATTCCTACTGAACGTGATGGACTACCGGGCAACCGATCCGCTTGCTCTCCCAGCCGGCCAAGAAGTTTCCGAGCTAAACATTGCGTATATTGCGAGATGTGCTCGCAGATCCAATACAATAGTTCTTGCATATGGTGGGCTTCAGAAAAATCCGGCATGGAAGTTGAATGCGATCCGCGCGGTCAATGCTTGTGGCGGGGCTGCCTTCAGTCGGGTGGCTCTCAACCAAGATGGTTCGCCAAGGCATCCTCGCAGATTCCCGATGATGTTCGATTTGGAGCCACATCAAGTCGCCAATGCCAACCTCTGACCGCCCAAACCTTCATAGCTAAAGCAACCGGTTCCAGACTTGTGATGGTTTTCGCGACAATCAGCGCATGTCATAACCTGCAAATCTGTAGAAATGAACGGGTTCCTAAAAAAGGCGAGTGCTGAAAGCGCGATCCAGAGCTCTTTCAGACTTCGCCTCCGATTGAGAAAGATCCTCCTTCAAGATCCGCCCTGATTTGCTTGTTCGCCGCCCTCAACGAACTATAAAACTCATCGACAGCCTGCCTTACTTCTTGACTTGGTGTCAGTTCATGGCCGTAATCTTCGCCGTGCGTATCCATGCCAACCTTAAAGATTCCATCATTTGCCGAGGCTAACGCGCTCTCAAGCGTTTTGAGGGTCGGTTCGCTAATAGACGCGGTGTGCACCGCAAGATATTTTTTTAACTCGGATGCATGTTTGTGAAAGTTTCCGGCGATCTCAGCCTGTGCATCACTCCAGTCCAGATCTGGAGCCCATGGGTCAGGAACAACGCCAGAAAGGAATTTGAAAAAATCTGAGGCTGCCGCATATTCCTTCTCAAACATTAGCTCTTGACGTTTCAGTAATAGCCTCTGCTTGTCAGCAAGGCTGGCAAGCTCGCTCTTATATTTCTCAAGCTGCAAGTTCAGCTTGGATTTGTGTGACTCTACGATACGAGAGATAACTATTCTCCCGACAAAGCCAGATACTGCTGCCGATATGGATGCAATGCCGCCGATTGCGCCAACAACCTTGACAATGTCACTCCAATCCATTTTGCACAGCCTTCTTGGACGATCGTTCGGTTTTTGATTGTAGTAACAAGTTTTTTTATCGTTACAACACGCAACGGCAGTCAAGGTGTGACGGTCGCAGCGATCCTTGCCGCAACATGGGTAGTGATTTCAGAGTGCATATCGACGTTCTGTCCGGGTGCAGAAATGGAAATCACTAACGCATAGCGCCCCTTATCATTGAACCGTTTTTGCCCGACGTGCGTCTTCCACCAGCCGCTGACTGGAAAGACCCCGATAGCGTCATGCAGGGCGAGGTCAATCGCACGCCCGCGCCACAGGTCGCAATGCAGAGACCCCGCTTGCGCTGCATTCGAGCCAAGTAGCCAGTAATCACCTTCCTGCTGCGGTCTGGGCGCGTCTTTCTCCTGCTGGCCTGATACTCGGCGCTTGAACTGCTCCTTAGTGTCGCCCCGCTTCTTCATGGCAAACCGAAGCCCGAAGGAACGATAGGTTTCGGGACGGGTCGCCGCACGACCGGACAGGTTCGGTTCGACAAAATAAGAAAGCGTCACCTTCATGGTGACGATGCCGTTTTCGATCTTTTCAAGCGCCGCCTTGGGCCACGGCATATCATAGAAGTGCATTTCGTTGAAAACCGGCCCTCCGCTCTCTCCGATCACAAACGGCTGGATCGGGGCTTGCGCAATTAGCGTCACATCATTGCTAGCCGAGTTTATCGCGCGTTGCAGGTCGGGAACCCCGTATCCGACCTCACGAAGAATCTCCTGTCTCTTTGCCTTGGTCGCATTCTTGCCGGTCTTCCAGTGATCGCCCTTACCGATCAGCAGTTTGCGGATCGGTAAGGGCCAATCCGCAGAATCAATCGCCAGTGCCCTGTGCGTCTCGGGCCATAGGTCCGGCAAGGCGGCTTGCAGCGCGCCAACAAAGTGCCCTGCCATCCCCGCCGCTGCGCTGGTCGCCCAGAACGGCACAAGCGGCTCGTGCACGACATTGGAGCCAGGTGTGAGAAGTGAAACCGACGGTTCCCAGCCGCAATCCTCGGAGGGATCGGCAATCATGTTACCTGCCTCGAACAGCACTTCTGGCTTGATCGGTGTGAGGTCAGTCGAAAGCGATTGCGATCCCAAGCTAAATGGGCTGCGATGGTTTGCAGGCACCACCGGCTTCAGCCCGGATGGTTTTGACGGCGGTGTGTCTTTGCGGGTGAACCCGCCGATGGTGAGCGCGTTCCAGCTTTGCGACGGATCTTCGAGAGGGTGCGAACGCTGCACATCGGCGAGCTTGCCGCCGGGCATGTTGCCTGTCGCGACCACCATTAACCGTTTCGGACACTCGGCCGCCGGAATCCCCTCTACCTGATCGCCCGGCATAGAGCCTGACGCAATCTGATCCAACGCGCCACTCCAACTGGACGGCCGCTCCGGTGGGAAATTACGAGCCGAAGTAGCGAGGCAGAATGCGCGGGTCACATTTGGTCTCTCTGCTTCGACCAGGGTAACAGCGCCTTCAGTCACAACCCCATAACTCGGCGCCTTCGTTTTTGGAAAGCCTCTTGGCGGCAGGAGTTTCATGGACTCGACTGCATGGGTAAGATGCACCGGCCGCATGTCGTTCATTAGGGGTTCAAGATCGCCATAAAGCGCCAACCCTGCGAGAGGCGTGCCATGTCCCCCTTGGGGATGGTGATCATCCGCACCCCAAGCCGTATCATAGGCCCAGGCACCGCGTAGACCGAGAGCAATGAGCGGATGCTGCGCTGAGATGCCGGTATCAAGCGCACAGACCGTATTCGCGCCCTGGGGTGGCGGGACAATGCGCTTGGCGAGGTCTGCGGTCCAATCCTGCGGCCCAAGCCTCTTTGCCCCTCTGTCGAGGAAGGGTTCGATTGTGCCTGTTGCCTTCCTGATCTCTGCAACAGCTCCCGGGATACGCCCCACGAATCCGGTAATTTCCTCGGCAGAAGCATGAACGAACAGCACCGTGGTATCGGGGAAAAAGAGCTGATCTTCATGCACATCAAGTTCCGCTAGCCGCGCGGCAACAGCAACCCCTTCGGCTATTCTGCCGTCATGCCGCACCCAAAGCTCCCACCAAAAGAGCTCCGGGGACGCGAAATCAACTTTGCCGACAAACAGTGCGTGGGCCTCTGCGACACGGATGGTCTCGACCTTCTCGAACTTGTCCACATCTGCTGGTGGTTGATTGCCCCGCGGCTGCCCATAGGAGCGAATGCGACCTTTCAAAAAGTCTCGGGCATTATCCGGCACAAAGAGAAGGGCGCTTTCAGTTCGGTCGTCGCGCCGCTCTGACCTCAGCACAACGACATCCTGCGCTGGGAACTCCAACCCCTTTGGCAGCTTAACAGCTTGCACGCGGCTATCTTCTGCCGGTGGCACAGTGCTTACCTCCACCATAGCCCCTGCCTTTAGTCCGGCCACTGGCAAGCGCGTATCCCGCCCAGCAGCAGGAATATCACCGAGGGCTGTGGTCAGCTGATCCAGGAGACTTTTGGCATGTGTTGCGTAATCATCGCGGAGCGGTTTGGGCTTAATCTTTCGTCGAGGAAACGAATATCCAATCCCATCCCGAAAAACATCGAATGAAATGTGCACATGCTTGCGCGCGCCGAAATCACTTTGCTCCGCCATAGAAACCTGCTCTGCTACTCAATAGACCTGTTATGCACGCTCGGCGGGAAAGTCTAAAGAGCGGAGCCTTTCCGAAACTTACCCTTGAACGTCTGACGATCATGCAGAGCCAAGCGCAGCGCGTCAGCAGAAATTTTTGACTCACCGTCAATAATTGCGTCTTTCACGACTGAATCCGCTGCCCGAACTAACTCCCCAGGATTCAAGCCGTCAAGCGCCGAGGCCAAACCGGACCACGAACGAGCATTCAACTTGAACTTGCCGAGCCGCGCTTCGATAATCGCACGCGCAGCAGCAGGTTCCGGCAGCACATATTCAACGACTTCATCGAAGCGGCGCGCCAACGCCTCGTCGAGAATTTCAACATGGTTTGTCGCGGCCAACACAAGGCTATCCGTAGAATTCGGCTCTTCCATGAATGCGAGCACAGAGTTCAGCACCCGACGGATCTCGCCGACGTCGTTCGGATCGCCCCGGCGCGCACCGATGGCGTCGAACTCGTCGAGCAGATAAACGCCCCTCGTTTGCGCAATCTGATCGAACAGCACACGCATTTTCGCTGCCGTCTCGCCGAAATAGCGGCTAAACAGCGATTCAAGGCGAACAGTAAACAAGGGTAGCCGGAGTTCCCCGGCCAGCGCCGAGGCTGTCATGGTCTTGCCCGTGCCCGGTGGCCCAACAAGAAGCAGATGCGTCGCGGGCTTTTGTCCGAAGTCTCGAAGTGTGGCCCGCTCTTGCTGCTGCCGCACCACCCGGGCCAGACGATTTCGAACGTCATCTGCCAGCACCATGCTCGCCAAGGTGGTCTTGGGGTATGTGCTTTCGACAAGCCCCTGGAGTTCGGCGCGCGGCCGAGCCATTGGAATTGGTGTCTGCGCGCCAGCTGAAGAACCGACTCGGCGCTGATCGCGCGCTTTCTGAACGAGGCGCTTCAATTTATCGGCGTCTTCGGACTTTCCTTCACGGGCCTGTTGCGCCGCGATCTGTAACGTGACTGAGAGAAACTGGTCCTCGTCACCATCAATATGCGAATTGAGGAGCGCGAGGATTTGTCTTGTCGTCATCATGCATGCCTCCTCTCTCCAGAAATGTTGCGAGAGCAACACAACGCCCGGGTCCACGGACAGGTCATCAATGTAAAATTGTCTACCTGAACCGTAATTTCTACGCCACGAAAAAGGAACGGCTGTGGCGTCATCCTTCGCGAAACGGCAAGTGCGCAACAAATTGTTGCTCAGCGCGGTGGTCTGATTGCCGCCCCTCTTCCCATATCAGATCAGCCTCGCCAACCTCTACCCGCGCGTCACAGCCTATTACGCGATGTGCGGCGAAGGTCGGCCTCCTGGCCTTCGCACTTAAAGGGTAAAGATTGCTCAGGTGAATCCATGTAGGCTGCCGCCACGGGCTTCAGGATGCCCGCAAGAGCACTTCGACGCACTGCAAGGCTGCACGAGCACGCTTGACATAAAGTGCTGTCAGCCGTGTTGTTGCGGACCAAGAGCCCAGAGTTTTTAAGCACTCATACTTGTGATGGTAGGCCGCTCATATCATCCAGCCCAACCGACATCAAAATCCTGAGGCGAAAGCTTAAACGCTCCGCTTTACATTCGGACAATTTCGATCTCGGAACAGGCGACCGTGGGACACCTCGACGCCAAGTTATTGTTCTTTATTGGACTGAAAGAGCGGAGGCGTGGGACACCAAAATCTATACTTTACAACTACTTAGGCTTCCTTTTGGAGCCCCCTACGGGCTGCCACTTTACCCTCCTAGCCGCCGAACCCTCGCTGAAGTTCATCAGTTGCGCTTGAATTCGTGATCACCTGTGCCCTCCGACTCGGATTCTGCACTGCACGCTTTGGCAAAACGCCTCATTCTCGCCCATTTATAGCCCTGTCAAAGCACAGCGGCTGCTCCGACAATCCTTCTGATTTTGCAGCAGGACGGACCCTACCAGGCCGCTCCCAATGCCATCTCAGCCAAGTTTTGTGCCACACCATCTAACAGATTTTCCACCGCAAGCCCCTTTAAATCCCCATACCTTACAATAGATTAAGCCTGAACCCAGCTTCAAGCTGGTCACAACGCCGCTCTTGCGAAAACCACTATAGCCTTGAACAAAAACCGTTCCGAAACCTCATGCGAGGACAGCCGTCCAACCGATTAAGAAACAATCTGTTTCTGAGAAAATGGATCGAATAAGGCGAAAAGATGGTAACAAATGTTAGCTGCTTTACCTGATCGCAGGAATTGGCGCTTGGTTCTGGAACTGCCGGGGCCAAGCCGGAAAGTGCGCGACCTTTAATTAGGCCCGCAGTAACAAAATTGACCCTTGGGGGGTTTGCATGAGGCATTTCGACGCGGACAGACCGGGATTTGGTTTAGCGAGCTACAACTCTTTGCTTGCTGACCTACCGCGCCCTGTAGCAGCGGCCGCCCCTTCTTGGGCCGGGAGTGCCGCCCTGCCCGCACGGCGCGGCTTGCCGGGGCTTATGCTGCGCCCAAAGGGGCTTTATGCACGCTTTGCAAAACCGGTTTTGGATCGTCTTTTGATCATTGCGGTTCTGCCGATTGCCCTGCCCTTGATCGCCCTTTGCGCGCTCGCGCTTTGGATCGAGAGCGGCTCACCTTTCTACACCCAACCGCGTCTTGGCAGGGCGGGTAAGCGTTTCTCCATCCTCAAACTGCGCACGATGGTGCGTGACGCGGATGCGGTGCTGGAAAGCTATCTGGCCGCCAATCCCGCGATGCGTCGTGAGTGGGATGAAATGCAAAAGCTGAAAAATGACCCCCGCATCACCCCGGTGGGTAGCTTTCTGCGGGCCACATCGCTCGATGAACTTCCGCAACTGTGGAACGTGTTGATGGGCGAGATGAGCCTTATCGGCCCCCGCCCAATGATGCCTGACCAGCTCGAAATCTACGGCGACCCGAAATCCTATTTCGCCCTGCGGCCCGGAATCACCGGGTTGTGGCAGGTCTCGGCACGCAACAACAGCCGCTTTACCTATCGCAACGAGGTGGACGGCGCCTATCGACGGAACATATCTTTGTCTATGGATCTGACGATCTTGTTTAAAACCGTGGGCGTCGTTTTGCGCCGGACAGGATACTGAATGATGTATCTCAACCGCACCGAGAACTGGAATACAGCCAAATCATGTTCAGAAAATCGAAAGGGAAAAAGATGAAAGACTCTTACGCATCCGATCCCCTCTTTACGGACAACAATGACGTGCTTGCGTCCTTTGGCAGCGCAGGTATGCGTCACAGCATTCGGCCGCGCCGGGCTGTGATCGACCAATTGGACGATGAGCCTGACGACAGCATTGATCTCGCCCACCAGCCCGAAACCCTGCTGACCACGTCGCGCGCGGCCGCGACGAGAAGCGTGCCGCAGATCATGAGCGACGACCGCGCACCGCGCTGGCAGGACTTGCCGATCGCGACACCCGGACCCGGCGGGGACATGCCCTTGGTCGACGACAACCGCAACAGCGCCGCAGCGCGGGCCTTTGACCTTTTGCGCACGCGGCTTCGGCAGACCACGCTTGAGCATGGCTGGGTCAATATCGCCGTTGCCTCCCCCACCACGGGCTGTGGCAATACCTTTACCGCGACAAATCTGGCGCTGAGCCTGTCGCGTGTGCCCGGTTCGCGCACCGTCTTGATGGACATGAACCTGCGCAGCCCCGGTCTGGCCCGCGCATTTGACATGCCTGCACCGGGTGCGATGAGCGATCTGCTTGGCGGTCGCACGGCGCTTGGCAATCATCTGCAACGGGTCAGTGACACGCTGGCGCTTGGCCTGAATGCACAGGCCGAGGTGAACGCCGCCGAAATCCTTCAGGACGGGGCCACTGCTGAAACCTTATTGCGAATGCGCGCCGCCCTCCAGCCCGAGATCGTGGTCTATGATATGCCGCCGATGCTCAGCCACGACGACCTTTCCGCATTTTTGCCCCAGCTAGACGGGGTGCTGCTTGTCTCTGATGGCAGCCAGTCAATGGCGCGCCACCTGCGCGAATGCGAGCGGATGCTGGAGGGGCAAGTGCCGCTGCTGGGGGTCGTCTTGAACCGCGCAAGGGCTTCTAGCCTGCCGAATTACGCCTAACGCGCGCGGGCGCTGGCAGGCGGTACGCCCTATTATCGCCTAATTGTTCTGGTCTAGGCTGGGAAAACCCCGCCCACATCAGGACGCGGGTGGTTAAGGCAGGCTAGAGAGAGACCGATGGGACCGATCTATACTTTCGATGACATCATCGACATGCTGCGCCGCCGTGCGGGTGTGATCTCTGTGATCGTCCTGCTGGGCTGCATCGCTTCCGTCTTTTGGGCACTGTCGGTGCCGCATGTCTATCAATCGTCCGAAGTCATTCAGATCGAACAGCCCAAGATCGCCAATGATCTGGCCCCCTCTACCGTCGAAGGTTCCTCAGCGCGCCGTCTCCAACTGATTGAACAGCAGCTGATGGCCCGTGGGAATCTTGTTAATATTATCGAGAAATACGACCTGTATGCCGAACTCACCGCCCTGCGGATGACGGAAAAGGTCGATCTGCTGCGGCGGTCGGTTAACATCACCGGCGTGGCCGCCCCGCGTGAGGGGTATGGCGACGATGGCCGTATCTCAGTCGTGACTTTCACTGCCGAAATGGACGACCCCGCCGATGCGCAGGCCGTGGCACGTGAGTTTGCAGACCGGACACGCGCGCTTTCCGCTGCACAGCGCCGTGAACAGACCAGAGAAACGCTCGAATTCTTTCAGCGGCAAGAGCAGAACCTGATCCGCGACATCGCAGAGCTTGAGACAGAGCGCGCAGATTTCAGCGCCGAAAACGACCTGTCGCTTGAAGGCAGCCTTGAATTCCGCCGTGGCGAGATTGGCAGCCTGAACGAAGCGATCCTTGATCTGGACCGCGAAATCATCGCTACGCGTCTGGCCCGCGAACGGGTGAACCCTGATGCCCGCGCCGCCACCATCGCCCGCGAGCAGGCTGATCTTGACGCCACGCTGGAAAGCCTCAACACACAGCGCGACCTGCTGGAAGAACAGCGCAGCGCCCTGAGCGCCAGTCTTCAGACATCGCCCGAGGTTGAACGCGAACTGGCCCGGTTCGAGCGTCGTTTGGAACAATTGCAAGACCAGTTAGAAATCATCAGCGCGCGTCGGAACGAGGCTGAGGTTGGCTTTTCGCTAGAAGCAGACGAGCGCGGCGAGAAACTGACGACAATTGAAGAAGCCGAATTGCCGGAATACCCAATTTCGCTAAGCCGCAAGAAACGGGCCGCGATCGGGGGCATGGCCAGCGTGGCATTGGCGTTGATCGTCGCATTTCTATTGGAACTGCGCCGCCCGGTGATCCGCTCGGCCCGTCAGATGACCCGCGAAACCGGGCTGGTGCCTGTAGTTTCGATCCCCGACCTCAGCCCAGGCGAAAAGCGTCGCACCTTGGGCAAGGTTTGGCAGGAACGCCTGAAGGCAGGTCAAAAAGACCGCGCCGCCAGACGCGGGCGCAAAGATGCGCGTCAAGGTTGATACCTTAAGCGACGCCACCAAGTTCCAACAGCTTGTCCCAGTGCAGCCAAAGCGCCAGCGCGCCCAGCCCCAAGGCCAGCACGGCGAACGTCAAGTCATGCCAGCGATCCCAAACGCCATGCGCACGGGCCAACCAAACCAGCACCAGATGCGACAGGGCCATCGCAAGGCCCATCCCAATTAACGCACCGGGCAAGCCCGCAAAGAGCACCCCGATGAGCAGCAGGCCCACCTGTAGGCTTGCTCGCGTCGCTGATGATACGAAAAACCGCCGGGAATCTCCTGCCGCCAGTGCTGCTTGATCATAGGTCAGCCCAATCACCTGCGGCATCAGTGCCAGCGCCAGCACCACCAGTATCGCACCGCTGGCCAGATAGCGTGGGTCGTACAGTACCGAGACCAGCCAAGGCCCGGCCAAAGCCATCACCGTCAGCATCGCCAATAATCCCGCGCTTAATGCATAGCGCATCCGCCGCAGCTTGGCAGTATCGCGCCCCTCCGTTTCGCGGTAGATTGGGATCATGATACGCCCGGTGACATTCTGCCCCAGCAGCAACGGAAAACTGGCGAGGAAATAGCCGATGTTATAGATCCCCAGCCCTTCTAACGACAGGAACTTGCCCAAGATCGCTCGGTCGCCCTGACTGGCGAAGAACCAAAACATCGTCGACAGGAAAATCCATTTGCCGAAATGCACCAACTCCTGCGCCGCGGTTTTTTCCCAGCGAAAGCGGTTCGCGGGTCCGGGCAGGTAGAAATGCGTCAGCGCCAGTTTCGCCAGCGCCCCCACCACACCGCCGATTACCAGCGCTGCGACGGACTGCCAGATCACCGCGCCCACCACCATCACCACGATACCGATGACCTGCGAAGACAGGTCCAGCAGTGTCAGCCGCCCCATTTGCAGGTGCCGATGTGCCGTTTCGATCCGGGTTGGGTTGAACCCCGACACCACAAGTGTCAGCGCAGCGATGGGCAAATAGCTCAGCAACAGCGGCGTGTCGTAGAACTGCGCCACCGGCAATGTCAGTCCGCAGGCCGCCAGCCAAAGACCAATCCCGCGCAGGACTTGGATCGTATAGGCCGTATTCAAGAAATCAGGATCGTCGCCACGTTTGCTCTGCGCGATGGAGGGCGCAATGCCCACGTCCGAGAACAGGGTCAGCCCCACAATCACCACTTGGATCAGCGCCATGAGGCCAAAGGCTTCGGGAAAGAGCAGCCGCGTCAGGATCAGGTTGGACCCAAGCCGGATCGCCTGTGACGCGCCATAGCCCAGTACGATCCACGACGTCGATCGCAGCGCGCGGGCCATCAGGCGATTGCCCGTCACCGCATGGGAAAGCTTTGAAAACACCCGATCGCGCGCCTCTGCCAATTCTTACCGAAAGACTAAAGGCTTGCGCGCTCTTGTGCCAGTGGCAAGCGGGCGGGTAACAAGGTTTATCGCCCCTCAGCCCAAGGCCCGCCTGTGAAGATCGCCTATATCCTCAACACCTATCCGCAGCCCTCGCATTCCTTTATCCGGCGCGAGATCGCAGCGTTGGAGGCCGCGGGCCATGACGTGGTGCGCTTTGCCATGCGCGGCCCCGATCTGCCGTTGGTCGACCCGCAAGACAAGGCCGAGCGGGAGCGGACGGATTACGTGCTGCGGGCTGGTGCGCTGGCCTTGGCTGCGGCGAGTTTTAAGACGCTGACGCGCGACCCTTCGGGCTTTGGGAAGGCGCTGAAACAGGTTTGGCGCGCAGCGCGTCGGGCCGAGAGCGGCGTGGCGCGGCACCTGATCTATCTGGCCGAGGCTTGCTATCTGCGGGACCGTCTTGAGGGCCGCGCCGTGACCCATATGCATGCCCATTTCGGCACCAACGCGGCAATGGTCGCGATGCTCTGCCATCTGCTTGGCGGCCCGCGCTACAGCTTTACCGTGCATGGGCCAGAGGAATTCGACAGCCCCCGCGCCCTATCGCTGGGCGACAAAACCCACCACGCCGCCTTCACCGTGGCAATCAGCCAGTTCGGGCGCAGCCAGCTGTGCCGCTGGGCTGCACCAGAGGATTGGCCCCGGATCAAAGTGGTACACTGCGGCATTGAACCCGCCAAATTCGCCGATCCTACCTCGCTGCCGAAAGGTTCTCGGCGGTTGGTGTCGATTGGGCGCTTCGTGGAGCAAAAAGGCCAGCTCGCGCTGATCGCGGCAATGGCGGCACTGCGCGACAGCCATCCGGACCTACATCTCACCCTGATCGGCGATGGCGAACTGCGCCACATGATCAAATCCGAAATCACGCGGCAGGGACTGTCAGATCGGATCACACTCACGGGATGGGTTGACGAGGCGCGTGTTACTGCGGAACTGGCAGCGTCACACGGACTTGTCATGCCCAGTTTTGCCGAAGGTCTGCCAATGGTTGTGATGGAGGCAATGGCCGCCGCGCGCCCCGTCATCGCCACCTATATTGCCGGGACGCCGGAACTGGTGCAGCCCGGGCGCACGGGGTGGCTGGTGCCTGCAGGGGATGTGGCGGGGCTGGCCGCTGCGATGGCGGCCTTGCATGATGCGCCGCTGGACGTATTGGCGCAGATGGGTAAGGTCGCGCGGGCGCGGGTTTTTGACCGGCATGACGTGACGCTTGAGGCTGAGAAGCTGGCAGGGCTTATCAAAGACGCTTAGGCCGCAGAATAGCAAACCCTCAGCGCCCCCGCACCCAACGGTCCGAACTGCGCAGCACAGGTGCACGGATCGCCAGCCGGACCGCAGCGAAGACGGCAGCCCCCAGCGGATCCGCCAGCGCACGCCGCCAAGTGGGAAGCGCATCTTCATGCGGGTCGTCGTTGCGCATCAGATTGGGGTACAGCGTACCCACCTCCTCCACCCCGATGTCTTGCCTGCGCCGGACCCGAACCAGCGGGGCGAAGCCTTCGATCATCGGCCAGTCATAACGCGCGGGCACTGTGATCCGCTCTTCGGGGCGGAAGTTAAGCCGCGCAAAAGTGTCATCAGAGATAATATCCGGCCAATCGCGCCACCGCGCGCGCCCGGCGCGGTTCATCGCAAAGATACCAAACCCCGGCACGCCCAGCGTCATAAACGGCGTCGTGCACCAGAAGCGTGTGTAATGTTCGGTCACCCAATTGCCCGCCGTCGTGACCTGCGGCACACCGCTGCCATAGCGCGGCGCGGCGCAGTCCAGCGCCTCGGCCAATTGCCCTATCAAGGACGGCGAGACCAAAACATCGGCATCCAGATAGACCAGCACCGCCCCAGAGGCCGCGGCCTCTCCCGCGTTGAGCGCGCCTAGTTTGCTGCCTTCGGCCAACTCAATGACCCGCAATGCCCAGCCCCGCGCCGCAAATTCTGCAGTGAAGCCGCGTGCCAGCGCCGCCGTGTCATCCTGACACCCATTGGCGATGACGATCACCTCGACCGCACCGGACATCGGCTCAGAGCGCGCAAGCGCTTTCAGACAGCCGGGTAGCCAATCAGCCTCATCATGGGCCGGGATCAGTACACTCACCCGGACTGCTGCGGATTTATCTATTCCCATGACACCAAAGCTTGCCAGCGTGGGTTGTTGTCGTCATCCAGATGCCGCAACGCCCCCCAAGCGCCCCATTTCGTCGGAGCGTAGACATCGGCGTAATGGGTGAAAAGCTGCCCGCCCACGGCCCTCCACCCCGCCAAAAGATCGGCGTAAAGCGCGCCCATCTCCGGCGCGTAGTTCAGATGGTGGAAAAACGCCGTAAGTGCCTCATCATTCACCCGCGCGCCGAGGCCGACAACATGGCTGCCCCCCTCATACATCACCAGATCAAGCTCATGCGCCCGCGCCACAGCGGCGTGATAGGGCCAAACGCGCCCAATGAGATCAGACAACGTGTCCTCGGTCCTGCCACTGATGGCCCCGTCCTTCAATTCGCGCCCGGCCAGAGCCGCCGCGCCGTCAAAGCGATGCGCAAGGACATATGCCGCCAATTCTTCACCGCCCAGCCCTTCAGCCTCCCCCGCCGCGCGGGCATCAGCAGCGCTTGTGGCCAGCCAGCCGTCCACCATCTCGGCCCGGTCCTCCAACCCCAGCACACCGCCGAAATAGCCGGTGATGGCATAGGCGTCGAAAGCCTTCACCGGGGGGCGGTTGCCGTCCTGCTCCGCGACGAATAGTGGCGCTTCGAGAGCTTCGGTTTCGAGCCCCATCCAGCCGGTTTGGGAAGAGATCACGTTGCTCAGCCGTGCGTCGGCTTCATCGGCAAAGACCTCAGACCAGAGCGCCGCCACTTCTGCCGCGCGGGTGCCATAGAATTGCATCCCCTTGTCCGCTTCGCCCCACCGCGCCTGCGCTTGTTCGTCGGCCCAAGCAGTCTGGGCGAATTGCCAGTTCCAAACCTCGTTAGAAAACTCAACATGCGCCGTCAGCCGCGGGGCCAGCGCGCCCTGCACATAGGTCGCAAAACCCGTGACATAGCCGTCATCCGCCAGATGTGGCATGTTGAACCACGGATCAATCCCCAGTTCATTGGCCAAGCCAACCATGACCTCAACCGGCACGCCGCGCAGGGCATAGGTGACGTCTTGGGGCTGCGGACGGTCCTCCCAACGCGCGATAGGGCTGTCGTTGGTCATCATCCAGTCCATAAACCGCAGGACGTCCATGCCCTCCAGATGCTGTGTCCAATCAGGGTTGAACCGCGCGCCACCGTCATAGGCCGCCACGCGGTCTTCGCGAACCACTGTGATGTTGCGCGGGGGGTCGCTGCGGGTCATGCGCTGAATGCGTATGTCAACGCTGCCCGGCCCCGGCGTATAGTCGAACCGCACCGCGTTTTTGCCGTAGCGAATATTCTTGGCCCGCCCGGTGACTTCGATAATGCCTTTACCCTCAAAGCGCAGCAAATAGCGTCCCGTGAGTGACGTCGCTGCCTCTGGCATGTCCGTCAGGATCAGGGTGCCGATGCTGCCCAATGCGCGCGGCATTCTCGCAGGCCATCCTTGCGCATCTAGATAGCCGCCTGACAGCAACTCTTCGTATTCCATGCCGCCGAACCGACCCGCGAGATGGCCCAGCCACGGCCTTGAGGTTTTCATCAAATCCAAGAACGGCAGCTCTGTGCTCCAGTCAGCGATAGGCGCAAGGCCGAGGCCCAGATCAGAGGTGCCCGGAACAGCATCTTTTGGTGCGGTAATCTTGAAGGGGGCCGCGGTAGGCTCCGACGGCGGCTGCGTTGGTGCAGGGACCACGGGCAGACGATCCGCGGTTTCGGGTTCTGGCAACTTAGGAGCCGTCGGCGGGGGGGCATTGGCCGCGATCGGCGCACTTTGCTCTGCGGCATGAGCACGGGCGGGTGCAGGCGGCGGCACGGGCACGACAGCGCCCCCCTGATAGTCGCGCACCGCGGCCCAGGCCACGCGCTGCAAATGGCGCGCCAGTTCCGGCTCTGGCATATCGAACGGCTTGCCCCAACGGTCGCTGAAATCCACAGGCAGCCCTATCGGATCCTTGCCGCTTAGCGTGGCATATTGCACCATCGCGACAAAGTAATGGCCCAGATCGTTAAGGTGGATGTCATCCGCAAAAAGCGCGCTGACTTCACGCACCCCCGGTATGCGATCGGCCCCGATTTCGTCATGCAACCGCGCCATCGCCTGCCCTGCGGGGATCAGTTCAACGCTGGCACTGTCTGACGTCCTCCCCCGAGACACCGCCGCGACAATGGCTTCCCAATCTTCTAGGTCCGCATCCAGCCGTTCACGCCATGCTGTTCCAGCCCCCTCGTCATAGGCGACGGCCTCACCCGTACCGCTTTTCAACGAATGCCACGTCTCTTGCACATAGACCTTGACCGACGGATTGGCCGCAGCAGCGAGGCCAAAGAACGCCTGCGCGTAAACTTCGGTGTCCGACCAGCGGGTGTGGTTCGCGAGCGGGATGGCCTCGGTCATAATCAGATGGGTGGTCTGGCCTTCGGGCAGCACGGCGCGGGCATCGACGCCTTCGGCCTTATCCGATTGTTCCCAATTATAGCGCAAAGGCGCGCCGTTAATGATCTGCGCGCGCACATCGCCTTGACCCAGCCCGGCGCGCAGCGCTTCTTGTAGCATGTCAGGGCCAGTTTGGCCGAACAGGCTGTGTCCCACCATCAGGATGGAAAACAGCCCGCCGAGTCCACTCACGCCGCGACCCCTGTATCGGGATGGGCGCGCACCACCTCCCAGACCACCTTTTGCATCAACCGCGCGGCCTCGGCGCTTGGGGTTTTGGCGGGGGTGCCGTCGGCCCGGTTCAGCTGATGTGGCAGACCACGCGGATCTTTGTGGTACAGCGTGGCGTAATGCGTCAGCGCCACCAGATAGGCCCCTTGATCGTTAACGTGGATCGTGTCCGGGCGGCCTTTTTCGTTCCGGGTGAAGAGGTCGTGCAGGCTGATGATCCCGCCAACACCGCCCGCGTCATCCACCGCTCGAACAAAGGCGGCCATGACCTGCCCCGCAGGGATCAGATAAATCGGCGCGTCTGCTCTCTCCAAAGCCGGGTACAGCACCTGACCGCGCCAGTATTTGTCGAGATCCGCATCAATCCGAGGCAACCACCCCTTTTCATCATTAGTGTGATGCCATGTCTCATAAAGATAAACGCGGGTTTCGGGGTTTGCATCCTTAGCAAGCTTGGTCCAACGGGCGAGGTACTCCGCACTTTCGTGGTAGCGGATGGCGTCGGCAATCTCGACCATTTCGGTTAGGACCACCGCATCATACTCCCCCGACCCCACGGCCGTGCGAGCGGGGCGGTGATGGTTATGGCTGTTTTCTCGTTTGAACCCTTTGATCGGTATTTCTGGCCGCCAATGATCGCGCAAGGACGTTCCCCAGCCAATCTGGCTATGCGATTCATGCCCCTCCCCGACCATCTGCTCAAGCATCGCGGGCATCTCGCGCCCGACCAAAGAATGCCCCAGATGATAGACCTGCATCGGCCCCTCTGGTGGTGCGAGGGGCTGGGCATAGACGCTGTCCGCCCGCTCCCGCAACCGCGCCCAACGGAAAATCAAACTGCCTCCCCCAAGGCTCGCCACAGCGGCTGCGCCCAAGAAAAGACGACGTGATAATGCGACCATGCGATCAATCTCCTTCGGGTGCAATCTGCCCAATTGCCACCCCGGTGACAAGGTGGTCTGCCACCGAAAGAACGCGCCCCGGCAGGCTGTCGCCGCGTCTAAACCCTTTGGTATCTTGCGTAAATCGCGCATCGAAGCTGCCGTCAGCATTTAACAAGACTTCAAGGCGATCAAAACCGAATAACGCACCCGTCAGGGGGTACTGCGCCTTATAGGCCGCCTCCTTGGCGCAAAAGATGCGTTTGGTGTCGTTTTCCCCGTTGGCCCGTGCGCGTTCAGTCGGGCTGCAAATCTCTGCCGCCAGTTCATCCGGCAGCGGGCTGGCGTCTTCGATATCCACGCCAATGGACGCATATGTGCGGCTTTCGGCCAGCACCGCGACGCACCAATCCGCGCAATGGCTGATAGACCCCACCAGACCTGCAGGCCAGATCGGTGCGCGGTCGGGGGCGGTCAGGATTTGCTGTGGGGCCATGCCAAGCTGCTGCATCGCCTGCCGCGCGGCGCTGCGTCCTGCGGTGAATTCCGCGATTCGCAGGGGCCGCGCGCGGGCCAAATATGCGGCCTCCCCCGCCAACAGGGGCGGATGCACCGCACTGGGGCGGGTGACAGCGACAGCAACCGGAAGATCAAAAAGCGCTCTGAGCGCGGCAGCAATCTCGACTTCGGCCATTAACCCTGCCCGCGACCGCGCCCTGCGCGCATTAAGCGACGTTTCGCCATGGTGTCAGACCGCGCGGGGATCTCCGTTTGGGGCGTTTGAGTTGTCGGCGCAGCCTGTGCCCCGGTCAACCCGTCAACATGGCTTGAGAGCGCCGAAAGGGTTGGGAAACGGAAGATATCGGTGATCGACAAACTGCTGAGGCCCAAAACCGCCTTGATGTCGCGATGCGCTTGCACCGCCAGCAAGGAATGGCCACCCAAGGCAAAGAAATTATCCGCGCCTTCGATGCCACCGACGCCCAAGAGCCCAGACCAGATCTGTGCAATCGCCGCCGCGCTGCCGGTTGTCGGTGCGGCGGTGGCGTCTTTGGTTGCATCATCGCGAACCGCCGTGCGCTTGGCCGGCGCGGGCAAGGCTTTGCGGTCGATCTTCTTGTTTGGTGTCAAGGGCATGGCGGGCAATGTTACGATGGCCTGCGGCACCATAATGTCTGGCAGATGCGTGGCCACTGCGCGCCGCGCGGCCTCACTATCAACCTCGGCATCGGCCACCACATAGCCCACCAGCTGTGCGCCGCCCTGTCCGGCGACATCATCGCGCAACAGGGCCACGGCCTGTGTCACCCCCGGCAGTTCGGCCAGCCGCGCTTCGACTTCGCCCAGCTCAATGCGGTGGCCCCTGATCTTGACCTGCGCATCGGCGCGGCCTTCAAAATGAAGGACGCCTCCCGCGTCCAAACGCACCAGATCACCGGTGCCATACAGGCGGCCTTCGCCCCCCGGATCAGCGACGAAACGCTCCGCCGTGAGTTCTGGCCGCTGCCAATAGCCCTGGGTCACGCCCTGCCCGCCGATCCAAAGCTCCCCTGCCGCGCCAATGGGCAGCGGCCGGCGGTCTGCGTCCAGCACATGGATTTGGGTATTGGCAATCGGTGTTCCGATGGGCGCGGTGGTCGCCTTGGCCCCATCAAGGACATGGGTGGTGGACCAGATCGTTGTCTCAGTCGGGCCATACATGTTTTGAATCTGCGCGCCGGTCGCGTCACGCAATGCGCGGGCGAGCGTGGCGGACAAGGCCTCTCCGCCAATCATCAGCGATTTCACCCGCGCCAATGCACCGCGCGCTTCGTCGTTTATTACCATCATCTGCGCCATCGACGGGGTGCATTGCAGATGGGTCACCCCGTGGCGAATAATTTGCGCGGCGATGGAATGGTCATCCGCCGCCGGTTGCCCCCCCGCATTGGCGCGGCGTAGCACTTCGGCCAAAGGCTTTAGCCCTGCCATCACCTTGTCTGTGGAAATACCATAATCGATCAAACAGGCGATCTCGTCTACACCGATGCGCTTGAGCTGTTCTGCGCGCGCCAGCCCATCGGTCACCGTGCCAAACATGCCGCTGTCATTGAAGTAGCGTTGAAAAGCGAACTCGAGGATCGCGTCCATTTCCTCGGGCGACAGTCCTTCAAGGTCGATCTCAAACGGGGTGTTCGCCCCCGCCGGTTTCTTGAAAGCCGGGAAGGCCCAGGCGTATTGCTTGATCAGCCCCGCCGCAGAGCGCAGGTAGTCTTTCATCGGTTCGCGCGCGACCGCTTCAGCCTCAGCGCGGGTTTCGGCCAGATAGCTGTGCAACATCACGGTGACCTTGTGATCCGCCGGATCATGGCCCGCGTCGCGCAGGGCATCGTGGTAAATCTTGATCTTGTCCGCGACCTCATCCACCGACTGACCGAGCAGGTGGGTCAACACATTGGCCCCGATCTCGCCTGCCTCTTTCCACGTCTGTGGATTGCCCGCCGTAGTGACCCAGATCGGCAGCACTTTGGAGACCGGGCGCGGTTGGGTAACAACGGCGTGCGGGGTGCCGTCGGCGCGGGGGAATTCGACGGACTCCCCGGCCCAGAGTTTGCGCAGCTGGTCGATGGCGTCATACATCGCGGGCTTGTTCTGCGGCGGCGTGTTTTCCGGGCGCAGCACGAAATCGTCCGGCTGCCAACCGCTGGCAATGGCCAGCCCCACACGCCCGTTGGTCAGGTTGTCGATCACGGCCCATTCTTCGGCAATGCGCGCCGGGTGGTGCAAAGGTGCGACGCAAGAACCCGCCCGCACATCGAGGTTTTGCGTCACCGCAGCGACGGCTGCCCCGGTGACCGAAGGATTTGGATACGGCCCGCCAAAAGCGTGAAAATGCCGCTCAGGTGTCCAGACCGCGTTGAACCCATTGGCGTCAGCGAACTTCGCGCCCTCAAGCAACAATTCGTATTTCTTTGGCCCGACCCCGTCGTCATTGCCCCAATAAAACAGGTTGAAATCGATTTTACGGTCGCTCGTCGCGATCGGACCGTTCGACATCAATGCCCGGCTGTCATCGCCCGCCAGCACCAGTTTGAAGCCGCGCGCTAGAGTCCAGAACAGTTCCAGCACCGAGATGTCAAAGCTCAGACTCGTCACCGCAAGCCAGACGGCACCTTTAGAATAGTCGATCCGGTCGTCCATCCCGGCAAAGAAATTCGCCACATTTCCGTGGCTGACCATCACCCCTTTTGGCGTGCCTGTGGAGCCAGATGTATAGATTAGGTAGGCCAGATCGTCGGGGCCAGCAGTAGGTGTCGGGTTGGCCTGGGGGGCCGTGGCCAACACGGATGTACGGTCGAGTTCCAACACCTGCGCCTGATGCGGCGGCAACTTGGCGGTCAGCGCCGCCTGCGTCACCACAATCGGCGCGCCGCTGTCGGACAGGTAATGCGCCAGACGGTCAGCCGGATAGGCCGGATCGAGCGGCACATAAGCAGCCCCGGCTTTCAGAATACCCAGAGCACCGACCAAGAGGTCCACCCCCCGTGCCACGCAAAGCGCCACGGGAACGCCCGGCCCGGCCCCCATATCGCGCAGAACATGCGCCAGTTGGTTGGCGCGGGCATTGAGCGTGGCATAGCTGAGGGTTTCGCCCTCAAACACCAGTGCAGGCGCCTCTGGCGTAGCGGCGACCTGGGCTTCGAACGCTGCATGAACGGGCGCCGCGTCATGCGCACATGTGGTCGCATTGATCTGGGCAAGGCGATTGGCCTCGTCCTCTGGAAGCGCCCAAACGGCGGCGCAGTCTTTGCCCTGTTTGGTCGCTGCAAAGGCCGCGTTTAACCGCCCAATCAGCAACGCGCGGCCTGCATCATCAATGCGAGCGGCGTCGCAAAGCAAAAGCGCCCCGTCGGGGGTAAGACACAAAGTCACCGTTGCGCCCGCGACGGGCTGAGCCTCCAAGCTGATGGCAAAATCCGGTGTTGCCAATGGCCGTATCGCAGGATCGCGCAGGGGCAGATCGGCGGCAAACCCTGTCGATGTCTCGGCACGCTCAATTTGCGGTGCAAGGGTCGCGACAACCTCGGCAATCGCTGTGCCCGCTGCGGCATCCAATTGCAGGGGCAGCCAACCTGCCGCCAGCGGTGCGCGCGCGTGTGCGCAGGCAAGCGCGATGCCGCCCGAAATGGTGCCCGCACTGCGCAGGGCGACAAGGGCGGCAGCAGTGACTTGCTGCGCCCGGTCCAAGCCTTGCGGCAATTCGATTGCATGGGACTGATAATCCGGCGCTCCGGCCGAGGGTTTCGCCAAGGGAACCGGCAGAGGGTCAAACACCGACAGCGCACTGCGCCAATGCGCCTCTTCTGCGGGGTTTGGCAGCGGACCGCCGTTTTGGTTCAACAACTCCCCGGAAGTAAAATGCGCGTCAGGGATCACGGCATTTCCCACTAGGTCACGCAGCCCAGTGAGCGCCACATGGACGTCACCTGCCGCGACCACCAACTGCTTGCCCGTTACCGCAATGACAGTGCCGGCAGCGCCCCCTGATGCCGGCAAGACCTTTGCCCCGCCCACAGTCAAAATCCGCCCCTGCGCGGTCAACACCTTTGCCGTGCCAAGCGGGTTCCAATAGTCGCCAAAGTCCAGCCCCCGCACCAAAGCATTGATGGCCGCCGCGTCTTTGGTAAAGTCTATCACCCCACCCCGCTCAGGCCGCATATCGCGCGCGAAATAGCTGCGTTGGGTTAAGTCTTGTGGCGTGACCTCCAGTGCACCTGTTTCAAGCTGCGCCAAGACTTCGGCAAAGCTCTCCATTCCGGCAGCGTAACATTTGGAGTTTAGGCTAAAGGCTGCTTCACCCTCGGTAATCTCAACCTGACGCTGCGCCAAAAGATCACCCGTATCGACACCGCTTTCGATCAAATGCCAACTGACACCGTGCTGCGCTTCGCCGTTGATAATCGCCCAAGCAGGCGTGTTCAGCCCCGCATAGCGCGGCAGCGGACCATCATGAAAATTAATAGCGCCGCGGGTCGGCAGGGCCAGCACGGCGTCAGGGATCAGCCGCAGGTTGGCAATGCTCAGAAGCCAGTCGGCGTTGATCGATATGGGCAACAGATCATTCGCATCATGAAAAACCGTCACCCCCAGCCCCAAAGCCCACTCCCGCACCGCATCATCGCGTGTCACAACCCCGGCAATGCCATGTCCGCCAGCCCGCAGCATATCACCGCAGGCAATGGTCAGGGATTCATCCCCCATGAGCAGGACAGAGAGCGGTGTGGTCTGGAAAGCGGCGGTCATGGGCGGTCCTCCGTGGCGGGGCGTGGGGTCGTGGCGGTGCTGGTTTGGTGACGGTTGCGGGTCAACGCATGAGCCAGCAGGTCGCGGGCAAAGCCGGGGGCTTCTTCCGTTTTGCGGCCGGTCAGCAGGCAGCGCAGATGATGCAGCCCCGTGCCAGCCAGCCGCGCCAGCAGTGCCATCAAGGCATAGCCGCCCCCGTGGTTCTTGGTAAAATAGCGGTCACGACTGTCGAACCAATACCTTGGCAACCGTCGCCCTTCTTTCATTCCGGTCGAGACAGACCCCACATGCACGCACCGCGCCTGCGGGACATACCAACATTCCCACCCTGCGCGGGCGGCGCGCAGACATAGATCGGTTTCCTCGAAATAGAGGAAATACTCTTCGTCGAACAAACCAATCTCACGCAGCATCTCGCCGCGCAACATCACACTCGCCCCTGCGACCCAATCAACCCGCGCCGCCTGTGCAGGCAGGGGCGGGGCGACGACATGGGACTTCAACAGCCGCGTGATCGGCCCGATCCGTGCCGCGCCTTCAAACTCGCCACCAATAGATGGAAAACGGAAGGCAGTGGTATGGGGCAGATCATCTTCTCCGCGCACATGGCTCCCGACGATGCCGACCTGAGGCCGGGCTTGCAGATGCGCCAGAAGGGTCGCGATGCAACCCGGATCAAGGAACGCGTCAGAGTTCACCACATGAACGTAATCCGGCACGCTGCCGTCCGCCATACCGGCCCGCATGGCGATGTTATTGCCCGCGCCAAAGCCGCCGTTTTGGCTGGCACGGATCAGCCGCACAGGTGCCTCCGACCCCCAGCATCGGTCCGATATTGCTTGTTCCAGCAGAGCTGCCGACCCATCGCCGCTGTCATTATCGACGATAACCAGTTCGGCCCGTGCGGCGCTGGTCTGGCACATATCGATCAACGCGGCTTGGACGGCACGCAGGGTCATTTCGGCCGTGCGGTAATTCAACACGATGACCAACAGGTTTGGTTTATCCATCTCGATCATTCTGCCGCCGTGACCTGTAGCGCTGTACCGGGCGCGGGATCTTGCAGGGCAGCAGCAATCACCTCGGCCAATTCCTGCGCCAAGACGGTGACGCTCGGGGCAAGCACCATGCTGACATGATCCCCCGGCACTTCGATCACCTGCAAATTCGGCGCATAGCGTCGCCAGTCGTTATCCTCGAACACATACTCTCGCTCGGCGCTGACCCATTGGCCGTCAGAGACCTGCCAATGGCGGTCCAATGGCGGGCGGAACAGGGTTATCGGGCCGTCCCAGCTTGGTGTCTCATAACGGCCAACCGCCCGAAGGAAAGCCGTCTGAATGCGCAGGCTATTGAAGGCCACACCGGCAGCTGTCTCTTCGACGAATGCAATCTCTGACGCACGCTGGCTGCGCTCCCATTCCCAACGGTTCCGCGCCCATTCGACAAGATAGCCCGGACCTTTTTCACGCAGTTCCGCAAGCTTGATCAAAGCCTTGTCTTTGCGCGAAAGCGTAGGTCGCACCGGCAATGGCGTGTCGAGCAGCGCCAACACCGCGACCTCTTCGCCCGCCTCGCGCAGCTGCTGCGCCATTTCATAGGCCGTGATCCCGCCGCCCGAATATCCGGCCAATAGATACGGCCCTTCGGGTTGCATCGCGCGAACTTCGGCAAGGTAAGCGGCAGCGGCGGCTTCAACCTTTTCATGAGGCGCGTCATCGCCGATCAGGCCGCGTGCCTGAATACCGATCACAGGCCGCGTATCACTAAAGGGCAGCGCAAGGTGGCGCAGGTTCAACACGTTGCCAAACATACCCGCCACCACAAACAGCGGCGCGGCATCGCATTTGCTTTGGTTCAGCGGCACCAGATAGTCGAACCGTTGGGCGGAAGCGGTGGCTGCCACAGTGGCAGACGCCACATCCGGCTGGCCGCCCCGCCGCGCCGCAATCAGCGCGGCGCAGTCTGCGATGGTGGGGGCCTCAAACAGCACTGAAATCGGAAACTCGACCTTAAATTCGCGCTTCACCGCTGCAAAAAGCCGCACCGCAATGAGGGAATGGCCGCCCAGATCAAAAAAGCTGTCCTCAACGCCAACCGGGCTGATGCCCAAAAGGTTCGACCAGATTTCAGCCAGCTTTTCTTCGACTCCGTTGCGCGGAGCGGTGAAGTCACCTTCAAGCGCGGGGCGCTCAAAACGCTGCCCTGCCCCTTTCACTTCGGCCAGCGGCGCGTCGGCCTGCGCGATCAAAGTATCAAGCGGCAGGGACGAAACCATGACCTGCGGCACATTCAGCGCCAAGGCGCGGCGAAGCGCCTCTGGCCCCTCCTGCGCGCGGATGCCTTGGCGCACCATGCGGGCCAGACGTTCCTCGGCGGTGGTGAGCGTCTGCGCCGCCTCGGTGCCGTCAAAGATCACCTCCCGCGCGTCAGGCGGCGGCACATCGGCCAAAGCACCTTCGAGCCGCTGCATGGCGAAATCGCGCACCTCGACCAATACATGCCCTTGGGCATTGCAAATTGTTACGTCAAAGCGGGCAAAGCCGCTATTGGCATCACCCTCCACCAGTCGCACATGCGAGCGGACCTCTGCAGGAAGGGGTGCGTGGAACCGAATCTCGCCATAGGACAGCGGCACCCAAAGATGGCGCGCAGCGTAACCGGGGATGAGCGGCATCGCCCAGCCTGTCGCGATGTCCATCAAACCGGGGTGCATCAGATATCCTGCCGACAGGTCATCCTGTACAGCATCGGACAGCCTCAGATCGGCCAATCCTTCGGCCTGCCCCAAGGCGGTGCGCTGCAAGACATGCCATCGCGGGCCAAAGGCAAGATGCACCTCTTGAGCGGCATGCAGGTGGGCGCCCGGCGCGGCCTTTTCAACTGTCGGGCAGGCTGCGTTAAGGGCCGCTAGATCGCAGGGTTCGACAGTCTTTTTGGTCGCTGCCAGCCGGGCCTGCACGTGCAACTGCCAGCCCGCTTTGCCATCCACCACACAGGCGCTGCGCAATTGAGCTGCAAAGCCAGTGGCTTCGGGCGTTAAGGTAATTTTGATCTTGGTTGCGGATCCATCTGCGAGCGGTAGCGGGCGCAGGAAATAGAGGTCTTGCAGAACAAACTGGCCCAGCCCTTGAGCCTGCGCCGCCTCCGCCAATAGCTCAACATAGCCGGTGCCGGGCATCACAGCGCGCCCGTCTGCGGTGCGGTGCTGGTCAAGCAGCCAATGGTTGGCGGAAAGCTCGGTGGTGAACTCCGGTGCTCCGCTGTCGCCGGCGCCGGCCATTTGCAGCAAAGCGGCATCGATCGGGCGGGCTGGCATAACGGCAGCTCCGCCCCCGCTTAGCGTATCGGCAGCCATGCCCACATCGGCCCAAACACCCCAGTTTACAGCAACCACGCGGGTTTTCGCACCACGCCGTGCCTGCGCAAAGGCATTCAACCAAGCATTTGCCGCGACATAATCCAACTGCCCCGCTGCGCGCGTCGCGGTGGAGGTTGACGAAAACAGAACCATTAAATCCAGCGTGCCATCAGGCAGCAGTTGATCCAGCACGCGCAGGCCTTGCAACTTAGGCGCCAGCACAGCGTCGATGGCCGCGTCGCTCTTGGCCAGCAGCGGCGCGTCATCCAGAACACCGGCGGCGTGGATCAGCCCAGTCAAATTGCCGTGGCGTGTTCTTATGTCGTCAAGCACCCGCCGCATCTGCGCAAGGTTTGCGACATCGGCCTGTGCAACGTCGACCCGGCCACCGTTTTGCGACGCCAACGCATCCAGCCGTTGCACGGCGCGGATACGGCGCGCGGTCGCGTCTGCGGGGCCATGCGCAATGAGGTAAGCCCTCCAATCCGAACGGGGCGGCAGTGCAGCGCGGCTCAACAACACCACGCGGGTGCCTTTCATTGCCAATATCTCAGCGGCGAGAGTCAACCCAATGCCGCCAAAACCGCCCGTGATTAGATAGCGCCCGTCGACCTCCCAAGAAGGCAGTGCGTCTTGCGGCAACTCTGCGGGACGATACCCCAACTCATGCCGCCGTCCGGCGCGATGCGCGGCTTGCAGGTTTGCGGGCCGGGCCAGTAGTTCGTCGCGCAGATCATCCGCTGAGATCACTGGCCCCGTGGCCGCAGGCTTGGAAAACCACCCGCTTACCGCAGGCGGCGCGGGCATTTCGAGGTCAATCAGCGCCGCCGTCAGCGCAGGCAACTCTCGTCCCATGACCCCCACCGGACCAGACACCAGTGACTTTTCCGGATTCGGCAGTGCCTCGCCGCGGACCTGCACCGCGCCAGTGGTGAAAACGCTCAGATGCAGCGGTGCCTTGCGCTCCACATCCGCCAAGGCCTGCGCCAGCCAAGTGAGGCTCCAGAACCCCTGCTCCACGTTGCGGTCAAAGTGGCTGGAGCCGGGGCGCGGTGGGCTGACATCGTCGGTGAGCCAAAAATGCGCGATGCGGTCGGGCATTCGCTTCGCCTCACCCAATGCGGCGATCAACTGGTCATATCCGGGTCGCCCCTGTTCTGCGGCGAGCGTGTAGTGACTGTCCGAAACCTTGGCGAAACCATCCCCGGCGGTGACCTGCACGACGCTGTGCCCGGCTTCGTGCAGAGCTGTGATCGCACCCGAAGCTATCCCGCCCGCGTCCGCGAAAATGAGCCAGTTCGACGCACCGGTCAGTGTTGTATCAACCTCGGCATAGCGCGGCTGCCAATGCGGGACCGCGCCCCATTTCGAGATGTCGTCTTCGCGCTGCAAGGCGGGCGTGGTGCTGGCTTGCACGGCCTTGCCCGGCTCGATGAAATAGCGTGCGCGCTGGAACTGGTACGTGGGCAATACAACGCGGTTGCGGCGCGCCTCACCCCAGATCTGCGTCCAGTCAGCCTCGACCCCGCAGGCCCAGAGCCGCCCGATCACCCCGATGAAATAGGCGTCATCAGCCATGTCTTGATCGGGATGCCGCAGCGAAGACAGCACCTGCCCCGGCGCGACGTTGGTGTTCATTTGCGCTAAGGCGGAAAGCGCCTTGCCCGGGCCGACTTCGAGGAAAACGCGTTTGCGGCCCTCGGCCAGTCGGGTGATGCAATCGGCAAAGTTCACCGTCTGGCGCAACTGCTCGACCCAATAATCGGGGTCTGTGGCCATTTCAGGCGTGATCATCTCCCCGGTACGGTTGGAGACGAAAGGCAGGTTCGGCGCCTGCAGGTCGAGACCGGCAAGGAATTTGCGGTAACGGTCAAGGATCGGGTCCAGCATCCGCGAGTGGGCGGCAATGTCGATGGCGATGCGCTGGTACTCAATCTCGGCGGCATCCAATCGGCCTTGCAAAGCCGCCAGCGCCGTGTCCGGTCCGGAAACGGCGATGAGTTCCGGCCCGTTAACGCTTGCGATATCAAGGTCGGGGCCAAGGTGCGGCGTGATCTGATCCAGCGGGGCAGAGATGCTGATCATCCCGCCTGCAGGAACCTCATCAAAGAGCCGTCCGCGCAACAGCACGAGATCGATGCACTCCTCAAACCGCATCACCCCGGCCATACAGGCGGCGACGTTTTCGCCCATCGAATGCCCCACCATCGCGGCCGGCTTGACACCCCATGACAGCCACAACTGCGCCAGCGCGTATTCCACGATCATGATGAGCGGCAGTTGCACCGAGGGCTGCTTCAGCTTCGCATCCGCCGCAGCGCGGTCCTGCGGTTCGGGCAGCCAAAGCGAGCGGATGTCATAGTCGAGCTGCGGTTCCAGATGCGCGAGCCCGCGGTCCATCCATTCGGCAAAGACCGGCTCGGTCTCGTACAGGTCGCGGGCCATATCGGCGTATTGCGCCCCGCCGCCGGGGAACATGAACACAACGTCGGGATTTTCGCCAAGGTGGTCATGGGTATAGACCCGGCGACTGTCCCCGCTCTCCAGCAAGGCAGCGGCTTCTTCGTGGCTTTCGGCCACCAAAACGCGGCGTTTGTCGAACGCACGGCGGCCTTCTTTCAGCGTATAGGCCACATCGGCGAGCGGCTGTTCGGGATGGGCGCGGAGGTGTGCGGCCAACGCGGCGCTGTTGGCCTCCAGCGCGGCTTTGCTTCGACCAGAGACGCATAGCACCTGAAACGGAAAATCGCTATCCTCGGATGCCACCTGCGCCGGGGCTTCTTCTAGGATCATATGCGCATTGGTGCCGCCCACCCCGAGCGCGTTGACCGCCGCTCGGCGGGGCGTGTTTTGCGCGGGCCAATCGTGCAGCTTGTCGTTGACGCGAAAAGGGGAGCCGTCGAAGGGGATCGCCGGGTTTGGCGCCTCATAGCCCAGCGAGGGCGGGATTTGGCGGTGGTGCAGCGACAGCGCGGCCTTGGCCAGCCCGGCCACACCAGCAGCGGTGTCGAGATGCCCGATGTTGGTTTTGACTGACCCGATGCGGCAGAAATCTTGGGCCTGTGTCTCGGCGCGGTAGGCCTGTGTAAGGGCGGCAACCTCAATCGGGTCGCCTAAATAGGTGCCGGTGCCGTGGCATTCGACCATGCCAATGCTTTGTGCTGCCACACCTGCGGCATCGAGCGCGCTTGCAATCGCGGCGGTCTGACCATCCACCGAAGGCGCGAGATAGCCCGCTTTGGCCGCGCCGTCGTTGTTGATCGCCGATCCTTTGATGACCGCCCAGATGTGATCACCGTCTGCGATGGCATCCTCCAGCCGCCGCAATGCAACGGCACCCGCGCCTGAGCCAAAGACAGTGCCCTGTGCGCGGTGGTCAAAGGCGTGGCATTCCCCGTCCGGTGACAGGATCTCGTTCTCCTTGAACTCATAGCCCCTGCCCTGTGGCAGTTCGATGGTCACGCCCCCGGCCAACGCCATATCGACCTCACCTGCGCGCAACGCCTGCGCGGCATAGTGGATGGCCACGAGCGAAGTCGAACAGGCGGTTTGCAAATTGATCGACGGGCCTTTGAGGTCGAACACATGGCTCACCCGCGTCGACAGAAAATCCTTGTCGTTGCCGGTATGGCGCAGCAGGAACATGCCCACGTCGTCGACCAGATCGGGGTTTGAGCAGATGTTGAAATAGAAATAACTTCCCATGCCGCAGCCGGCATAGACGCCCACCGGGCCAGAAATGCTCTCCGGCGGATGGCCGGCCTGCTCCATCGCTTCCCAAGCAACCTCAAGGAACTTGCGGTGCTGCGGGTCGAGGATCGCCGCGTCTTTTGGGGAGAAGCCGAAGAACTCGGCGTCGAACATGTCATAACCGGGCATATCCGCGGCAACGGGGACATAGTTTGGCCGGGCCATGCGCTCTACACTTTCGCCCGCCGCGAGCAACGCCGCTTCATCCAGTCGTCGCAACGCGCTCACACCGTCGCGCAGGTTTGCCCAATAGGCATCCATACCCTCGGCGCCGGGCACGGTGACGGACATCCCGACAATGGCGATATCGCCGTGCGATAATGTGTTCTTATTGCTGTTCATTGGCCTACAATAACTTATCGCCTGCGGGGTCGCAGAGATACGTCTCCCACTGTTCAAAATAGTCCCGATGACCGTTTACAACAGGGGAATCTGGCGAAAATGAGCCGCAATAGCGCCCATTGCTCAATTTTCGTCTGATTTGACCGATTGGCTGCTCGGCTCAGTCCCCCTGACTGTACTGGTTGGGGTCCGCTGTCAAAACACCGTGCGCCTGCGGGGGGGCAGATTTGCCTCTGCGACACGTCCTGCCGCAGTTTGGCCCAATGCGGCAAGCCGCTCCGCATGGCCAAGGATCGCCCCGGCGCTCAACCAGGTTAGCGGGGTAAGCGTGGCGTTCAGCAGCATGTCCATCATCGTGATGCCAAGGATCAGCGTCAGCGGCGCGACCCAGGGCGACAGATCAGCGTCACCATGCCGCCAAAGATACAGCCCGATCAGAACAATCGGCAAGGCGAGCAGGCCCATCTCACACAGGTAACCAAGCCAGCCAAAAGTGCCAAAGACGATAATCCATCGGCCATCTGGGATTGAAAGGATGTCACCATTCGCCGCATCTCGCACCAAATTGCGCCCCCAACCGCCCCAGCCGAACCACGGCTTTTCCGCAGCACGGGCCAGCAGTTGTTCTTCGTTATAAAACCGATAGCCGAGCGATTGCGCGCGCTCCGCACTGATTGCTTCGGCCTGGGCAAGGATCCCATCCAGCGGCACCAGACCAGCATTGCGCAGCATCGGATAGATCACCGCCACGGTGGCAAAAAGCAACGCCATCCGGATTTGCCAACGCGCAGGGGCGAGCAGCACCATCGGCACCAGCAACAGCGCATATGCTTGGCTGGCGAGGCTCTTGCACAGGTACAGCACCAGCGCGAGGTAGCCCGCCCAAAGCAGCATTTTCCAGCGATCAATGATCGGGGTCTGCCGCGCCAATGCCACCGCAGAGACCAGCGCAATGCACATAAACAACGCCAACCAAAGGGCATGGGGCAGAAACACAATGGGACGGAAGCCGCCGTCGCGCATCATCTGTAAAAAGGAATGCTGGAAAAACCCGTAAACCCATGTATTTAGCTGCGGCGAAAAGCGGATTTCAAAAAGCGATGGCAGCGAATAGATCAATCCGCCGAGCATGAACGCCAGCAGCAATTCCCGCAGGCCTTTTTCATCCGCCAAAAACTGCCGCGCCAAAAGAAAGGGAACGAGCATCAACATTTGCCCGATCAACACCGAACCGACATCTCGGATCGACTGACCCGGCAGAGCATCGACAGGAAACAGGATCGGCTCCAACCCCCGCAGGCTTTGAAACAGGATCGGATCGCCATTGGTCAATACTGTTGGGATCGCGGAAAGTATCAGCCCCACCACCAACAGCGTCGCCAAGCGCGAGGCCGGCCAAAGCTGCAACTTCTCATTCGTGCCCAGCCAAAGGATGAGCAGAACGCTTAGATTGGGGATCGACACTTTGTCGAGCGCGGGCACCAGAGGCAGATTGAACTCGGCCAATGGCGGCAGGAAAAGATAGCCGCCAAGGATTGACCAGATCAGCGCCCGTTGCAGCGGCAAATTGCGAAACAGCCCCAAACAGATGAAGGGCCAGATCAGCAACATCAGGTAGGCGACAGGATTTGGCATGACGTCCTTGCATGGGCGGGCGCGGCGTTAGTGGGCCGCTATGGCTGCGCCCTGGCCAAGCGCGCAGCGGCTTGGGCAAAATACCATCTGGCCTGCGTTCTGTCATCCCGCTAGTTTCAGCGGTAAGAACCAATTGTCAAAGGCGATGCATTTATATGGGAAGCAAAATCAACAACATGCTGAAGTTTCCTCATCCAGTGCATTTCAGTTCGCCCTCGACTATACGCGATTACCTTTGATGAAATTTGGGCGAAATGAGACTGCCGTCGTGGTCAATGTACCGACCCGCGCGGCATTGTTTCGCGCCCTGCGCCAGCGCTTTGCCACCGGGCAAGGATTCGCGCTGGCCACGCTGAACCTCGACCATTTGACCAAATTGCCCCGCGACAAGGAGTTTGCCGCGGCCTATGCCGCGCAGGATTTGATTGTCGCGGATGGGCGACCGGTGGTCTGGCTGTCACAGCTTGCCCGGCAGCCGGTGACGCTCATGCCCGGCTCTGACCTGATCCTGCCCCTGTGCGAATTGGCGGCAGAATTGTCGCTGCCAATTGCACTGTTCGGCAGCGACACGGACGCGCTTTCTGCCGCCGCTACGGCGCTTGAAGCCCGTGTTCCGGGGCTAAACATCTGCCACCAAGCCGCACCGCCCATGGGGTTTGACCCCGCTGGCCCTGAGGCCGCCCAAGCGCTGCGCGCCATCGCTGACAGTGGCGCACGGCTCTGCTTTCTGGCCCTCGGCGCCCCCAAGCAGGAACGTCTGGCCGCACGGGGGCGCGAGGTGGCGCCGACGGTTGGCTTTGCCTCTATCGGTGCGGGATTGGATTTCTTGGCCGGACGTCAGCGCCGCGCGCCGAAATGGATGCGTCTGCTGGCGCTGGAATGGCTTTGGCGCGCAATGCAAAGCCCGGCGCGGATGGTCCCGCGCTACGCCCGATGCTTTGCGATTCTGCCGGGGCTGACGTGGGATGCACTGCGCGCGCGGCGTTAGCGGTATTCGATGATCCGCCCGTCGCGACGCAGGTGATATTTTAGCACGCCCAAGGCCTCGGGAAATTTGCCGAGCAGTGTAAAGCTGCCCCAAACAAAGCCGCCCCGCCACACCAGCCGAAGCCACTGTAGGGGATAGACTAATGCCAGCAACAAAGCCGCGAAGGGCGCGAAGATGGCCAGCACAAGGATCGCCCCCGGCAACACCGCCCCCCAAAGCAGTGCCCGCCGTGTCTCGGCGACCCAGTGACGGTCCGGCCCCTTGCCGTGCAACGCCGCCCCTTCGGCAAAAGCATGGCCCGCCCGCAGGCTGCGCCGCCACCATTGACCAAAGCGGGTGATCTGCGCGTCATGCCACGTCATCTCGGCGTCAAGCCGCCAAATCTGCCAACCCGCCCGGCGCAGACGTTGGCACAGTTCAGGCTCCTCCCCTGCGATCAAACCGTCACGGTAGCCGCCGACATCGCGCAGCGCCGAGAGCCGCATCAGCGCATCGCCGCCGCAAGCCAGTGCTTCGCCAGGGGCGGTGTCCCATTCACGATCAATAAGGGTGTTGTAGATCGACGCTGCAGGATCTTCCTCGCGTCTGCGCCCGCAGACCACCGCAACCTTAGGATTCCTCGCAAGATGGGCCTGCGCGGCCTCCAGCCAGCCGTCACGCAGGATACAATCCCCGTCAAGAAACTGCACAAGGGTGATCTCTGCGCCCAGTGCCGCGAGACCTGCATTGCGCGCCCGCGCGGCAGTGAAGGGGCGCGTCATATCAAGCGCGACCACCTTAGCCCCCAAGGACTGCGCAGCGGCGGGAGAGCCGTCGGTCGAACCGCTGTCGACATAGATCAGTTGCGCCACCTGCCCCTTCAACACCTGCAAGGACCGCCTTAGCCGCGCGCCCTCATTTCGGCCAATGACTACGGCGGCGAGGGTCACGCAACGCCCTCGGCCTGCGACGCAGCGACATGGGCGCTATAGGCGTCTGACGGCACGAGAAATCCCGCCCGGTAAAGCAGTTCAACCCGGTTCCAGCGCCGCGCGTCGAGCGAGAACAGCGATACATCATGGTTTTGGCTGACAACCGCCATGCGATGCGCGTCCTCGCCATGTGCCAGATCACCTGCGGTGAGGCTTGCAGCGTCCCGTGCGGCTGTGTCATTGGCGAATTTATAGTGTTTTATGACCGCCGTCATATCCGCCACCCGAACCCCAGAAGACAAATGCGGGTGCGGCGCAGGCGTCACCTCCGGCCCGTTAAAGATCAGCGGGTGTTTCGTCAGACAGCAGTTTTCGCCGAACACCTTGCCACGCACCCCGCCGAAAGCAAATGACACCGCATCGTCGGTGAGTTGATTGTCTTTCAGCAAAGCTGAAAACTCGATCTCCTCGCTGTGGTAGTCCAGCTTTTTCACGGCACTGATGTCGAAATACAGGAAACTGCGCAGCGCTTCTGCGTAGGACTGCCCGGCGGCTTCGACAAGGCTGCTTTTGGGGAACATCTCAAGCATCTGGGCCACCAAAGCGGTATGGCCCTGCCCTTCGAGATAGCGCACCAGCCCCCGAATGCCGATCCGGGCGCGACCTTCAAATTCCAGCATCTCGTCCATATCGACATAGAGACACCAACGGTTTTTGCCGTAGGTCTGGGCGGGATATTGGCGGATTAGGTCTTCGTATTGCGCCAGTGGCAAGGCGCATTGGTCGATCACCGTGCCCGGCTCGGCCTTGATCCGTTCAAGCGTCCCATCGGTAGAGCCGTTGTCGATAAAGACGAAATGCTGCACGCCCATCGCGCGGTAGTGCTCGAAAAAGGCGTCTAGGTAATAGCTGCCGTTGCGCACCAACGCGATCAGCACAACATCGCCGGGGGCCACGTCCAGTTTCTTTGGTCCATGAAGATGCACAAGTGCCGCGTTAAACCGCGAACGGCGGCGGGCTTCTTGCAGGCGGTGGCGCAGGCGGCGGAACAGATGCAGGGGCGATTTCATCCTTGGGTGATACGACAGGCCGAGTTTGCGGTCTACTGTCGTGACAATTTTGCGAAAGGAGTTGCCCGCCCTGCTTAACGGCTGCGGGCCAGTCGGCGCCCCGGTGGCGGCGCGTCGTTCGCAGGCGCATCCCGCATTTCCGGCGTGTAAAAGGTCTGGCAGGCCCGGCCTGCGTGTTTCGAGGCGTAAAGCGCCAGATCCGCATCGGCGAGGATACTATCCAGCGATAACCGTTCGCCGCCTTGGATCCACACAGTGCCGATGCTGGCAGATATTTCACAGGTCTTACCCTCGAAAAGGATCGGCTCTTCGAGACGGCTGATGATGCGTCGCCCGACCCTGCGCAGGATGTCATCGCTGTTCACATCCGGGAGGACCACGGTAAACTCATCCCCACCGACCCGCGCGACCATATCTGTACGGCGCGTTTCCTCGACCATAGCGCGCGCTACCACTTGGAGCACATGGTCCCCTGCCGCATGGCCCAGCGTGTCGTTCACCGCTTTGAAATAGTCCAAATCGATATGCATCACCGCAAAGGATTCACGCGCCGCCATCAACCGCTCCAGCACTGTGTTCAAAGCACGGCGGTTTTTCAGGCCGGTCAATGTGTCGGTAAAGGCCTGCTCCTCCGCGGCGATTTTAGCACCTTGAAGCCGCAGATTAAGACGCCGTGACGCCTCCATCGCGGCTGACTTGGCCTCGATCAGATAGAGCATTTCAATCGCAAGGTCGGTGGCCGCGAAATCAGCATTGGTCAACGAATAGTCCCGCACACCGTCGAGGATCGAAATGCCAAAGGACAGGTTCACGATCATCCGCCCGTCCGGCATCGGCACGATGACACCTTTCAGCTCGGTTCGGGGGGCATCGTGAAATTCCAGATGGATTTTAATGTCAGCCGCGCGGCGCAGATCATCCATCCCTCGGATCGTTCGGGGACGTTTTATCGCAAAGGCTTCGAGAAAGCGTTGCCCGATCAGTGCCGTGTCAGGCCGCAGTTTTTGGATCGTCGGCCCAGCATGACGAATATGTCCGGTTGGCGACAAGACCAGATGCATCGGGCAAAGCACGTCCAGCACGGCGGTGTCTTCGAAAAGGTCGCTCATGCCCGTGCCCCTAAATCGAAGCTGCGCCCAGCGGAATATTCGGCCTCAACCACCATGATCGTGAGGGTCTCAACACGGTCGGTACTGCCGGTATGTTCCAGCAGCACCAATGCGCCGTAATCATCGGCCATGACCCGCAGCACGCCCATCATCAGATGGCCATAGCCCGCGACCGGAGCATCACAGAGCAATGAAAACTGTCCATCCGCATGTTCGCGCAGTTCGATCCTTGGCAGCTCAAGGTCTGCCAAGGCCAGCCGCGCCCGATCGGGCAAATCGTCAAGCGAATGAAGGAAATCACTGAAGTTCACCCCCCCAAACCGCAGCAAACGGCGCACGGCCTCATAGGTGGGATGTGACACCAGATAGGTGCCGACATCTTCCATCACCTCGGCACGGGGGCGGTCCAACACTTGGCAGACGGCGTCGAGCACGGCTGGCGTAATGCTGTCTGCATAGCTAAGCATGGCCTCGAACTCAGAGAACTCCAGCCCTGCCCGGTGCGTTGCCTCGGCCCAGCTTTCCTGTCCGTAACTGTCACAGACGTAGTTTTGTATGCTGCGGTTGATAAGCCCGTGCATGGCTGCCTCATTCCCGTGTTTCCCAACAGCAAAATGCAGCGCGAAGGGTTAAGATTAGGCTGATGAATCGAGTTGTCTGGAAATTGCCTGTCGCTTGGCCGCAACGTCATCTGTCTCGCAGGGGGAGCGGAACCCCAAAGACCTCTGGAACGTTGGAAGGATAGCCGCAGACGACCAGCCCCAGATTCCGAACAGGAGATATGGCCATGAGCGAACAGCCCAAAAACCCCGAAGACAAAAACAAAAAGCCGCCGAAGAAATCTGAAGAAAATCTGCACCGCCCCGAAGCGACACTTGATGAAGCGCCTGCCGGGAGCCCCAATGCAGAAGAACGCTCCCGCCTATCGGATTGATCCAGCAGTTCCCTCAACGGGCAGAATATCAAAACCGTTTTGCCCAGAATGAGGCCCGACCATGCAAAGCACTGTAACAGCCTCCCGTCAGCAAAGCGTGCCGGGGTTCATGATCTGCCTCGGTTGGGTTGCTGTTGTGGGTTGCGTCATCTTGGCCCTCTCGATCCTCATTGCCGATTTCGTGGTGCCGAACCACGACTGGATCGCTGATACGATCAGTGACTTGGGTGCAGGGCGGTATGAGTTCATCGTGGACATCGGTATTTATGCGTTTTCGGCAAGCCTCGTTGCCTGCGCATTGCTCTGCGCACATTTGCATCTTGGCCAAAGCCGTTGGAGCGCGGGAACCATTGGGCTGGCCGCTTTGGCATTAATCGTCTTTCTCGTTGGCGCGCGGAATGAATACGGCGATGGTGATTCAGATGGTGTCGTGATCCACATCTATCTCGTTTATGCTTTGGGTCTGCTGATCCTGCTGGTCCCTTGGCTACTGTCCGACGGGTTGGACGACATCGCCCCCGGGCTGGCGAAAGCCTTGCGCGGTATTTCCTTACTCTGGCTGCTCTCTGCCCCACCGTTCTTCTTTTTGCCTACGGGGATCGACGGGATTTATGAGCGCTACCTTGGCCTGATCGCAATGGCGTTAGTCGTTCTATTAGGCAGGTTTTTCATCAGGCGGGGCCGCGCTCTGCAAAAGGAGTTTGCTTAAACGATGTTCTTTGACAGTGCCCCTCTCGACCTTATCGCCCGCGCAGTCCTGTTATCGGTGATCGCCCTAGCATGGGTTATCTTCGTGGTGCGTGTCATTGGGTTGCGCGCCTTTTCGAAAATGACGGCTTTTGACTTTGTCGCCACGGTCGCCACAGGCTCTCTGCTCGCTGGTGCCTGTCAGGCCACCAGTTGGTCCGAATTCGCGCAGCCGACACTTGCCATTGCTGCCTTGCTCGGTGCGCAGTATTCGGTCGCGCAACTGCGCCAGACCTTAAGCCAGTTTGAACAGGTGGTCGAAAATGAACCGGTGTTGCTGATGCGCGACGGTGTGATCCTCGAGCAAGCTTTGCGCCAAACACGTGTCGCGCGCGCCGATCTGATTGCAAAACTGCGCGAGGCCAATGCGCTGGATTTTTCGCAGGTGCGTGCCGTGGTGCTGGAGACGACAGGCAATATTTCGGTGCTGCATGGAGAGCATCTTGCACAAGAGCTGTTGGAAGGCGTGCAGCGGCGTGATCAGCCAAAGACCAAGGCCTGACTTAACACACACTTATTGCGAAAGCCTTCGGCGGTTCAGCCAATCCGGTAGATGGCCCACATCCGGCAGAACGACCTCGGCATGTGGGGCCAAAACCTCTGCCGAGGCCGGGCCAGTCAGGACCGCCACGGGGGTCATGCCCGCCAGACGCGCGGCCTCAAGATCATGTAAGCTGTCCCCCACCATGACGACCTGTTCCGGCGGCAGGTCGACATATGCCGCGAACGCCAACAACTGCCCCGCCTGAGGTTTACCGCCGTGACCGCTGTCAAACCCGGCAATAAAATCAAACATCCCCGCGATGCCCGCCGTTGTCAGATGGGCACGCGCGGGGTGTTCGGCATCATTCGTCGCCACGCCCAGCCGCAGTCCCCGGTCGCGTAGTCTGCGCAACAGGGGCGCCAATGGCACGGCTTCACACTGCACTGCATTGGCTGCCTCGGCGTTAAGGTGGTCCAACAATTGCGACCGGGATTGCTCGGGAAAATGGAGGGCCAATGCATCGGTGACCTGTCCCGGCGTACCTGCGACCGCGATACTGTCGCTTGCGAATTCGCACGCCACGAGATCAAAGCCGATCGCCGCCCCTACTGCCTCCGCCCGGTCCCAATCCCCATCGCAGGCGCGCAGAACGAATTCTTTTGCCCAAGGCGCCCATGTCGCCGCGAAATCAAAAAGTGTGCCGTCCTTATCGAAAAGAATGGCTTTGATCTCGCTCACGTCCAATGCACCTGTTCCCCACCCGGCAGCGCCGCGCGGGCCTCCATGATCCGCTCATAGGGCAAGGCTGCATGATCGCAAAATCCGATGACCCAAGCATCATCCATCATGAGAAAATCCAGTACTGAGCCCAGAAACACCGGGTCACTGGCAAGCTCTTTCACATCGGCCTCCGAAGCGCCCGTACTGCCCAGAAACACCGGCAGCAAATCGTCATTGGCGGCCAGCCAAGCCAGCGCCCGGAGGGCCAGCGTCTCGGCAGCTTCTGTTGCATACGACATAAAATTTATCTTTTCCGGCAAGGTGGAAACACTTTGTTAACCAATAAGAGCAAAGACTGGCGTGATAAACTGGTTTTGTACGGTGAAGGAGCTGTCGTGCAGGGGACTATCCTTATCGTCGATGCAATCGCGACCAATCGGATCAGCCTAAAGGTCAAGCTCGCCGCGGCCTACTATAGGGTCATACAGGCAGGCGACATTACGCAGGCTTTGACCGAGGTGCGCCGCCGCACGCCAGACCTTGTGATCTGCGCGCTCACCCTGCCTGACGGCGGGGCGGCTGACCTGTGCAGGCATCTGCGCGGGCATTTTCCCGCAGATCAATTGCCGGTGTTGGCCATTGGCAGTCGAGATCACGCGGACAGCCGACTTGCCGCGCTCGAAGCCGGGGTGAGCGACGTGCTGCTGAAACCTCTGGATGATACCCTCCTGCTGGGCCGAACCCGCAGTTTGATCCGCGCGCGCAATGCCGCAGAT
>Ga0209344_10001000_pt1 | contig 41150 bp, 39 predicted proteins | sample Cruoilmetagenom6_FD_187293 | JGI IMG/M metagenome (GOLD analysis project Ga0209344, IMG submission 187293) | Oil polluted marine microbial communities from Coal Oil Point, Santa Barbara, California, USA - Santa Barbara Oil Seep Sample 6 (SPAdes)... | ecosystem: Environmental > Aquatic > Marine... | reverse complement strand
AATTGACCAAATATGAAAAATGACAAAACCCAGCTAAGCATTAGCTGGGTTTTTGTTTTTTAAGCTTGTAAATTTTAGGCTTGTTCTTGAGTATTTGGAGCAAACATCCATTGAAGCAACCCGCACAGGCCAACAAAGAGAGCAACGGCTAAGCTCCAATAGATGGCTTCAGTGTTTATAATCCAGATATTCCCAATTATAAGAATGGCCGTGAATACTACCCACGCTGCATCACCAAGTGAAAAGAAGAGCACTTCTTTTCTTTTCGGTGCGGATTGATATGCTGTATAAATAAGTAAAATAGCATTTATAAAGAGCCCTGCCCCTAAGACTTGAACGAACATAATTGGAGGGGTTCCTATGAAGTTTGCAACTTCTTCAGTTTTGAGAAAGAACAAAGCACCGAAAATGGCGCATGAGAGCGCATTTAGAATGAGAACGGCTTTTAACATTTTCAACCTCTTTCAAATATGATACTAACAACTTGTAAACCTAATTGACAACTACCAGAGAGGCCGCGCCTTGTCAACCAAGTTAACAACTGAAGATAAAAAATCACCACAGGCCCAATTTGATCTGCCGAATAGTCACTCTCTCACTTTCACGTTGGCAATGGATGACTTTCAAAAACGTATGATTGAATGGCTCCTTGACCGATTAATTGATCAAGGATTTGTTGATTTGTCTGCTGGCCATTTAACATTTTTAGGTGCGCTTGATTGCGGCCCGAACCATGCCGCTGAACTGGCAAGAGGCATGGGAATTTCTCGGCAAGCGGTTCATAAGAAAATTAAAGAGCTGGAAGCTTTGGGGTGGCTACAAACAGTTAGTGACACCGAGCTTGGCAACCAGCGCGTTATTCTTTTCACTGCTGAAGGAGAGCGGATGATGTCTTGCGCTCGGAAACATTTTGCAGAGTTGGACAAGGCTTTGTTAGCGCAGTTTAGCGAAGGTGAAGTGGAGCTGTTTCATCGGTTTATGGAATTTGTTCCGCCGGAGTGTAACTAAAGCATCCTAAAAATATTTGAAATTCAATGTTATAAATTTTCTAATTCTTGCCGATAAAAATCTACTATCTGCTAATTCGCACATGATTAGCTTTTCTATTATGCTTGTTGCCAAATAAATTCTCGTTTTATGAAATAAAAGACAATCCAAAAGCCGCTGCAGCTGAAATGATTAGTACGCGAGTTATGCCCCAGTGGAATTTTAAGAGGAGCAACCCGCACAGACATGATAGTGCGACCACTTGCCAGTTTAATGATGGCAAGTCTGGTTGCCAGAGGGTAACCGGCCCATAGGTGGTTGCGGTGACTTTTGCAAAGAACACATGAAGCCCGAACCATATGGAGAGGTTTAGAATGACGCCAACGACAGCGGCCGTTATTGCGCTTAAGGCACCGCTAAGTCTTGGCTGGGCCGAGATCCATTCAATATAAGGGGCACCTGCGAATATCCATAAGAAACAAGGGACAAAGGTGACCCAGAGGGCCATCAAAGCGCCGCTCACTCCAAGCCATAGACCACCTTCTTTAAAACCCGCCAGGAAGCCTACAAATTCTGTTACCAGGATTAACGGCCCTGGTGTGGTCTCAGCTAATCCGAGGCCGTCCATCATTTGGCCCGGACTTAACCAACCATATTGGCTGACCACATCTTGCCCCATATAAGCTAACACCGCATAGGCCCCGCCGAAGGTGACAATGGCTAATTTTGAAAAGAAGGTGCCGATGTCAGAAAGAATTGAATTTGAAGTCGTCATTGACAGGATAATGAATGGGAGAGCCCAAATAAAGAGCCCTGCTGCGATTGTTACCAATGTTTGGTAATGAGCAACGGGTTTTTGGTTTATCTCTGACAAATCATCTGACTGTTTTGCCAAAAAGAAAAACCCGTAGGCGGCGGCTAAGAGAACAATCAACGGGTATGGCAGTTTTAAGAAAAAGATGCCGATGAATGCTGCGGCTGCAAGCACCCAACTGGCTTTGCTTGTTAAAGCTTTATTGGATACCCGCATGAGCGCTTCAATAACGATGATCAGCACGGCCGCTTTAATGCCGAGAAAAAGTGTGTTCATTAAGCTAAGGTTGCCATAATAAGAATAGATGATGGCAAGAGCCAACATGACGAATGCACCCGGCAAGACAAATAGTAACCCGGCTATAAGTCCGCCAATGACGCCTTTTAGTCGCCAACCTGCATAGGTTGCCAATTGCATGGCTTCAGGGCCTGGCAAGAACATACAAAAACTTAAGGCATTTAGAAATTGCTGTTCTTTTAGCCATTTGGTTTCATCGACTAAAATGCGATGCATCATAGAAATTTGTGCGGCTGGCCCACCAAAAGAGAGCAACCCAATCTTTAGAAATATATGGAAAAACTCTCTAAAGTTTTCTGGCATCAATTTGGAATTTCTAAGCGGCTTTTCCATTTGTAACTACTGCTTCAAAAAGCAGAACATGCTTTCTTCACCAGCGCTTTGTGGCCGCACCTGAATGACCTGAGAATTAGGTTCCCAGATCCAATAATTGGCCGACGCTTCAGTTTGAATGAAAAAACACCCATCATTGGCCGGTGTTATATTGAATTTGGTAAAGTCATCTTTGGGTTGATATCTTAGTGAGACTTTCCAATCTCCATTTCCATCTGCGTGCAACCTTAAACCACTTTTGATGTCCGTGATGATATAAGACCCTTTGTGGTAGGTCAGCCTAAATGGTTGTTTTGGGTCATTGGGATTGCCCGATTTATTTTGGGTATAGAGAAGTTTATCTGCTGTATGATCCACTCGCAGGCCATCTCCATGAGAGAGAACATAGATGCCATAAATGCCATTTGGTATTGGCCCTGTATGTTTTGTGATTTGCGGTTTCTTTTTCTTTTGCAGGTCAGAATTGTGGATGCATTTCCCGCGTACATTGGTGAAGCCTGGGCTACATAAACCACCATTACGTTCTTCATCAGTCATCCTACGGCAAAATTTACCACGTGGTTCAGCAACCCAATCAGGTGGGCAATCATTTACGCACCCTCCCTGGAAATGATACTGACCGTTTAAAGCACAATTCACTTCATCTGTGTTCCTGTGGTCTTTTTGTTGCTTTGGAGGATTTCTATAGGCTCGCTGTTCACTTAAACTGTTTGCCAACTCATCAAGGCGTAATAGAAACAAATTTTTCGTGCAAGCAAGGTTTCTTCTGCATTTTTGTCTTTGTTTGAGCCAACGGCGCTGGTCTCCTCTGACTAGGTTCGCTGCCGCTCTATTTAATAGAGATGTTAATTCATGATAGGCTTCAGATACTTCTCGGTCTAAGTCAGAAAGGTCATTTCTTGAGCAAATAAGCCTCTCATTTGGAGTGAGGCGTGCGCCGCAATTAAATGAAGGTTTGCCGGCGAAAGCATAGTTTGCATGTTGGGTTAAGATAAATCCAAAGAGGCTTAAAACTGTAAAATATTGTATCATTTTTTTCATTTGATTGAACTGCACTATTTTCATTTTTATGCTTTCGTTTATGCCTTTTGGAGTTAGTTGAGACACTTTAGTCCTGATTGTTATTTATAATGGACATTTTAAATGATTTGAAGCTCATTGACATCTTTTGTTTTTAAATATCTCTACCCGGTTTATTTTTCAAGTTGCCACACTTCTTGCAAGCTATTTAGCCCCTCAATATTTATCATTTTTCCCTTGTTTCAAAGCCCCTCTCATACCATATTCTTAACATGGCCAAATCACGTACTATAAAGACTAAACCTTCAGAGATAGCGACTGTATCTCAACCGCTTCTTGATAATCACCCTCTTTCTCATGAAGAGCGATTAGCGCCCTATGTGCCTCACAGGCCAGAACGCCCGGTTAAAACTGAAGGCGGTGTTCCTTTTAAAATTCATTCTGGCTTTACACCTAAGGGTGACCAGCCGACAGCGATTAAAACTCTTGTCGAGGGGCTAAAAGATGGGGAACAAAATCAGGTCTTACTTGGCGCTACAGGAACGGGGAAAACCTTTACTGTTGCGCATGTCATTGAGCAAACCCAGCGCCCTGCACTTGTATTGGCTCCGAATAAAATTCTGGCTGCACAGCTTTATGGAGAATTTAAAAACTTCTTCCCGAATAATGCAGTTGAATATTTTGTTTCCTATTATGATTATTATCAACCTGAGGCTTACGTCCCGCGCACTGACACATTCATTGAAAAAGAAGCTAGTGTAAATGAACAGATTGACCGCATGCGTCACTCTGCAACGCGCGCGTTACTCGAACGAGATGATGTTATTATTGTAGCGTCCGTTTCTTGTATTTACGGTATTGGCTCCGTTGAAACTTACACAGCGATGACTTTGCCACTCACTCTCAATGAGAGGATTGAACACAAGCAACTGATTGCTGATATTGTTGCGCTTCATTACAAACGCAATGACCAGGCATTTGGCAGAGGTACGTTTCGTGTACGAGGTGATACCATAGAGATTTGGCCTGCACACCTTGAAGACCGTGCGTGGCGTATTTCTTTGTTTGGTGACGAGATAGAAGAACTGACCGAATTTGACCCTTTAACAGGTCATAAATCTAATAGTTTTGAGAGTGTTAAACTCTATGCGAATTCGCACTATGTAACGCCGAAGCCCACACTTGATCAAGCTATGATTGGTATTAAACAAGAACTTCAAGAACGCCTTGCTGAGCTGAAGACTGTGAATAAATTACTTGAAGCGCAGCGCCTTGAGCAGCGCGTTTCTTTTGATTTGGAGATGATGGGAGCCACTGGGTCTTGTGCCGGTATTGAGAATTATTCTCGTTATCTTACTGGGCGCAATCCTGGAGACCCACCACCAACCTTGTTTGAATATTTGCCGGATGAGGCCCTTGTTTTTGTTGATGAAAGCCATGTTACCGTTGGCCAGCTCAATGCTATGTTTCGAGGTGACTTTAAACGAAAAAGCACACTTGCTGACTTTGGATTTAGACTTCCGTCTTGCCTTGATAACAGACCAATGAGGTTTGCTGAATGGGATGCCATGCGACCGCCGACCACTTTTGTGTCTGCGACGCCTGGCAATTGGGAGCTTGAACAAACGGATGGTGTCTTTGCCGAACAAGTCATTCGGCCAACCGGTTTAACAGATCCGGATATTATAATTCGCCCAGCCGGTACTCAGGTTGATGATCTTATTGATGAGGTCAAAGCTGTTGCCGCAAAAGGTTTCAGGAGCCTCGTTACGACGCTTACGAAACGTATGGCTGAAGATCTCACTGAATATGCCCATGACCAGGGCGTTCGTGTTCGGTATATGCACTCTGACATTGATACTTTGGAGCGGATAGAAATTATCAGAGACCTTCGCCTTGGGGCCTTTGATGTTTTGATAGGCATTAACTTACTTCGAGAAGGTTTAGATATTCCTGAATGTGCCTTTGTAGCCATTTTAGATGCTGATAAAGAAGGTTTTTTGCGTTCAGAGACATCTTTAGTACAAACCATTGGCCGTGCAGCGCGTAATGTTGAGGGCCGCGTTATTCTTTATGCGGACCGGATCACAGGCTCTATGCAGCGGGCCATTGATGAAACGGATCGTCGCCGGGAAAAACAAGTGGCTTATAATGCAGAGCACGGCATTGTTCCAAAAACTGTAGCGAAGAATGTAGGGGACATTCTTGATAGCCTTTATGATGCTGAGGATGTTACTACAGATGCAAATGATCCATTGGCTGATATTGCAACCTTAGGGCATAATTTTGAAGCCGTATTACAAGATCTTGAGCAAAAAATGATGAAAGCAGCTGAAGATTTGGAATTTGAAGAAGCTGCTCGCCTCAGAGATGAAATAAAGCGTTTGAAAGACCATGAATTATTGCTTGCGAATGACCCTCTTTCCAAGAGGTTTAGTGGCAGTGACCTCTCCGTTCCTTCAATTGATAAAAAGCGTAAATCCCGGCTCAAGAAAAATAACCTTGATGAGATGGGCCCTTCTACTACTGAACGGCCTCTTAATACGGGAGGTGCTACAGATACTAAGAATACATCCGGTGCGATTGATGCACCTTCAGATAGTTCTTCTAAAAAGAAAGTGCCATTATCCAAGAAATCTCGGCCACGATCTTCTGGTGGCAAGCCTGGGACGCGGACTAAAAAGGGTAAAAGTCACAGAAGTGGGCTTTGATTTTTTCGGAATATAGAACTTTATAATTGGGTAGTTATTTACTTTAGCTCTGTTTCTATGATGATCACTTCGGTATCACCGATGTTTTTCACATTGTGTGTTGTTGCAGGCAGGAATAGCGTTTTTCCGTTTTCAGCTACTAAAATTTTGGATTTCTTACTTTTATCAGATGAAATTAATTCCAATTTTCCACCTTTGATAAAATAGACGGTTCTGAAAGCATATTTATGTGTGTGCATTCCTGATTCTGAACCAGCAGGATAAATTGCACGTACAATCTGTACTTTATCATTCTCCAGCAAAATTTCTTTAGAGCTTTGTTTCTGTGCGGCACCAGCTGCTGTGATGTTAAATAAGATCACAGCGAGAAAAACAAATGTTGCCCTTATTATCATTTTAGACTTCTCCAGAGAATGAATCATAAACTTTATCCGGTTTAGGTAAGTTTGTAGGAACTGTATAGAACTTCATACAGGAGGCGACAATATGCTTGTTTAAATGTAATTGGAAGGGATATGAGACTAAATAGCTAAAGGATAGCGTATTAGATAATAACGCTCATAATCCTTAGTATTCTTTATGAACTCATATCACATTGTATTTTTTGATCTAACTCGCAATAAAAAAAGCCACCCCCGAAGGAGTGGCTTTCAATTTGTAAGTCGTAATTTCTATCCGTTAGGATTAGAAGAAGATTACGCCACCAACTGTGAACATATCAAGATCTGATCCATCAATTGTACTACCAGCTGTTGAGTCATCTAACTCAAGGTGTGTCCAGTTAGCATAAACTTGCATAGAAGCTGCATCAATCCATTGGTGGATACCAATGCCATAACGGTCAACTTCGACATTGTCTAATGCATCAATTGTGTTTTCACCATTAGCATAGTTAGCATATTCACCGTAAATTGCTGTTGAGCCAAGTGAGTTCCACTTTTGCTTAATACCAGCTTTTACATACCATGCATCTGAGTCTGAAGATTTAACACCAGCTGTTTCAGCTTCATACATTGAGTAAGTAGCTGCAACAAAAATACCTGTTGGTACGTGCATCACAGAAGCACCAAATTCAAGAAGCTCTGTTGAAGCTGCACCTGCAAGATCAAGATGATTATCACCTTCATCCCATTCAGAGTAACCAACTGCACCAGCAACTTTTAAATCACCAAATGTACCAGCATATTTCAATGCAACATCCCAGAAATCATCTTCACCCCAAGAAGCTGAAAGTGTGAAACCAGAAATAGTTGGTGAATCATACTTAACAACATTAAGAGGATCACCGTGACAGTCAGTACCGATACCAGCACAACCTACAGCAGCAGCCCAAACAACGCCACTTGCAGTGCCGTTAGAATTTCTAATGTCGAAGAAGTTGCCACGGAACAATACGTTATTTGTGTTAAATAATGTACCTGATAGATCAACGATAGATACGTTATCTGTCGCTTGAGATTGTTTACCAATGCTCAATGTACCAAGCTCTTCACTTTTTACATACATATAGCTATAAAGTATAGCAAAGTTTGTGTTGTCATCATTAGCTTGGCTTGCACCAAGACCATTAGCGCCACCTGTTAGAGCACTACCAATGAACGGGTCGCCGCTTTGAGCTTCAATAGTAATGTTGTAACCAGCAGACCAACGACTGTTGATTTTTGCGTTACCCGCAAATGTGAAACGTGAACCAAGAGTTGCACCGTTGTCTGAAACAACATATGCATCTGAATCATGTCCGTCGTCCCAAGCCATGATACCTGAGTTTACCCAACCTGAAATGGTTAGAGAAACTTTACGATTGCCTTTACGAGCAGTAGTAGCTTCAAGTGTTGCTACACGCTCTTCCAAATCAGCACAGCAGTCACCACCTAGGTCAGCCGCTTGTGCAGGGCTTACAGCAAGAGCACCGGCGATAAAGCCTGCACCAGCTAGAGCTGCAACGCGATTGGATTTAATTAATCCCCCAATCATTCCTATTCTCCTATTCTTGTTCGGGCATCATTTAATTATGATGCATATAAGTCGTGAACTCTAATGAACGGCCTTTCGGTTATTTACCACTGCTATAAGTCAGTGGTTACAAAAAAACCGTTCGACCCCCGTCCCTCGGAAATCCTCACGTTCAGAATCTTTAAACCATTCAAGACCTGTTCGTAAACATAAACTGTGACATTGTGAGCTAATAATTACACTTGTGTGTCATTTCCGACACGAATAAGTCAGCTCAATATCATTACAGACTGGTTTATCCTCACTTACTTTAGGTTGTGAGGGCAATATCTTCCTGGGGGTAATCCCCACTTAATGTAGTTAATAGATTCTACACTTATCTTGTTAAGTGATTATTAATTGTAAACCCAGAAGATCTAAATCTGTTTTATTCCCTTAAAAACAATAAGTTAGCTAGGAATGTGCCGCTATCAGATGCTTTGAGCATGATTCTCTTGTATTTTTATTTCGCTGTGCTCTGATAATCATTCGTCTTTAGTGCAATTTTTTGATAGTTAGTGCGATTGCACTAGTTTTCTATCGAATGGTAGGTAGTTTGCAACCTGCAAATGTCTTAATTGCTCATGAGCTTTGGGCTGCGATCAAGGCGCGTGTAACACTTTCGCCACATACGCATTTGACATCCGACGCTATCGATTATTTGCTCTGAATTTGCGCTTCTTTGGAAAAATGTAGAATGCAAATTTTTCCTTTTAAGTTTTTATCATTATAAAGATGATTGTTATTATTTTTTCTTCTTATCACTTAATTTGCTGGCCTTAGCCTCTTTTTACTAGCTGATAGATTCGTTTCGCAGCATCTTTAAATGATACGAAAACTGGACTTTGCGTCAAATCCTGTGCAGAATTATACTATTAGACATAAATCATTTTCGCATTAGGTGCCTGTTAGCCCCCTATTACCTTGAATAGAGATACTCAATGACGACATCATTTTTTGAGAAACAGGTTGATAGCCTCAAAGTTGCAGTTTCCAGAAAAGATCATGCTGAAGGTATATCTAAAGATATTATTGGGCAGCTTGGTACAGATAACTATGCATTCATTTTGATATTTTTTTCTTCACAATATTCTACAGTCCCTTTCCTAGATGAACTAAAAAAGCATTTTATTGACACTCCAATCTATGGTTGCAGCTCTGCTGGAGAGATCACTCCCAATGGAATTTTAGAAGGATCTATTGTTGCCCTTGGCTTTTGTGGGGAAGAATTTGGTGTCAACGCGACTTTCATTCCTAATTTAGATGAATTTACTATTGGTTTGGGGCAAACCATGGTTAGCGAGGCGGTCAATGAATTTCAACTTAAGCGCCACAAAGATAAACCTCACTCAATCGCCCTCATGTTGGTTGATGGTTTGAGTTATCGGGAAGAACAATTGGTTTCCGCAATTAATTCTGGCTTAAAAGACATCCCACTTATTGGTGGTTCCGCTGCTGACGGTTTTAATTTTGAAGAAACTTGCATCATTAATGATGCAAAAATTGAACAAAATGCCGCGACTTTATTACTTATTGAAAGCCGCCCTTCTCTGCATATATTTAAAAGTGATAGTTTTATACCAACTCCTATAAAGTTTGTTGTGACCAAAGCTGACCCTGAAAATAGAATTGTTCATGAGTTAAATGCGATGCCAGCAGCGACAGCATATGCGCAAGCTTTAGGGATCCAAGAAAACGAACTAGATCTTTTATGCTTTGCCTCACACCCTCTTTGCGTTTGTTTTGGAGGACAATGCTACACACGCTCAATCAAAGAAGTGAATGAAGATGGGTCCTTTAGTTTTTATTGTGCGATTGATGAAGGGATTGTTTTTACGCTTTCTGACATTGGCGACATGGTGAAGGGCATAAATTCCACATTTGATTCAATCTCATCGCAATTTGGACAACCACAGCTAATCCTAGGATTTGATTGTGTTTTAAGACGCATGATGTCTGAAATCAATCAGAGCAAGGAGCAAATAAGTCAGATTTATAGAGAAAATCGTGTTATCGGTTTTAATACCTATGGTGAGCAAATCCATGCCATGCATCTAAATCAAACCTTTTCAGGAATTGCTATTGGAAAATGACAAGAGATAACGAACCCTTTTCTTCCCCTAAGCCCAATGATGAAAAACCCGTTTTGTTCTTACAAGATGTAAACAAAAAACGTTACGATGTACCTGGGGAACCTTCTAGCCGTGAAACAGAACTTGCTGAACGGGTTGAGAAGTTAGAAAAGATCAATAGAGCTCTCATTCGCCGGGTTGAGAGAAGTATGGATCAACGGGCCAATAGCTATTCTTTATTTCAATCAGCGATTTTACTAGAAGAGCAAGTTAAAGCGCGAACAATTGAACTTCGTTCCGCCCTTGATGAACTTGAAGTTTCTAACATTGATCTATCAAAGGCCAAAGAACAGGCCGAAAATTCAAATAGTAGTAAAACTAAATTTCTAGCTGCGGCCAGTCATGACCTGCTCCAACCTTTGAGCGCCGCCAGACTAAACATGTCAACGTTAAAAGGAGAAGATGTTTCTCCACAAGCTGGGCGCCTCATTTCTCAAGTTGACCGTTCTTTGCAAACCATTGAGGAATTACTTCGTACACTATTTGATATTTCTAAACTTGATGCTCGTGTCAGCGTTCCGGATATTTGTCGTTTTTCCGCGGATCGGATTATTAGGGGTCTGCATGCTGATTTTAGTTCTGTTGCTAATCAGAAGAACCTAAAGATCAAGGTGTTTTCCCTACCCTTAATTGTAAGCACTGATCCCATATTCTTAAGACGTATCTTACAGAACCTTGTTTCAAATGCTTTGCGCTACACTCACCAGGGCGGCATTTTAATCGGTTGCAGACGCCGTGGTAGTAATTTGAGGATTGAGGTTTGGGATACTGGATCAGGTATCCCTTTATCTGAACATGATAAAATTTTTGATGAATTCCATCGTTGTAAAAATGATGTACATCAAGATGGATTGGGACTTGGTTTAGCTATTGTTAAGCGCATGGCTGATGCTGCTGGTCATGAAATTGATTTTAATTCTATTCCTGGTAAAGGGTCAGTCTTTAGCGTGACTGTTCCTATTAGTTCGCAGCAATATGACATTCCTGATGAACCATCTATTGTTCCAGATAACAAACCAGTGCAGATAAAATTAGAAGATTCTTTTATTGTGCTCATTGAAGATAATCCCAACGTTCGAGTTGCGATGAAGACTTTGTTTTCTCGATGGGGCGCCCAATGTCTGGCTGGCGATAGTCATTCAACAATTCAAGAACAGCTTGATCAGGTTGAGCGTACTCCTGATGTTATTGTAGCGGATTATCATTTGAAGGATGAGATTGTCGGCCCCGATGTCGTTGCTCATATTCGCAATCGATATAATGCTCAAGACTTACCTGCGGTGATAGTCACTGCAACGCCTTATCCTGCTGTATTGGAACATGCTGCACGTGAAAAATGTGAGCTTTTAACAAAACCTGTGGCCCCAGCAGAATTAAGAGCTTTGCTCATACACCTCTTGAATAAATAACACCCACAATGTGACAAAGGTTGGTTATTGCCTTTCGTGTAGAAATTGTGAGTTTATATTTCTTGTAAGCTGGATTTATAGCGGCTTATTTTTGCAACATACCCTCTAGCTGATTTTGTCAAACCTTCAATTTCCTCATTTGAAAGCTCCCTTACGACTTTTCCTGGTGTGCCAATGATAAGAACTCCATCAGGAAAAGCTTTATTTTCAGGGATAAGTGTATGAGCACCCACTAGAGAATTTTTACCGATTTTGACTCCGTTTAAAATAGTTGCGCCCATTCCAATGAGTGAGTTTTCTTTAATAATGCAACCGTGGAGCATTGCCTGATGGCCAATCGTGCAGTTTTGCTCAACAATTAAAGGAAACCCAGGGTCAGTGTGCATGACCACTCCCTCTTGAACATTGGACCCGGCCTTAATTGTGATTGGCTCGTTGTCTCCACGTAGAACTGCTCCAAACCAAATGCTGGTTTCTTTTTCTAAGTGGACATCACCAATGATTGTTGCTGTAGGGGCTATCCAACTCACATCTGGGTGGGTTGAAATGGGTGACTTATCTTCAAATTTATAAAGTGGCATGTGCTCTCTCATACGATCGCTTGAGGTTTGGATATATAGAATTACTCTTCATAATTCCTTTTGGCCATTTAAGCACATCGACTTTAAAAGGGCATCATTCTTAGATATTTTGGCTTACAATTGTTTTGGGCATTTTCCTTTATTGACCTGTTGCCATAAATCCCTCATGGAATGAGACTGTACCTGTTGGATATACGCCATCAAATGATAAAGAGAAAAACACTTCCGTTGGAATGTTTTTGATACTGAGAGTGACGTTATTGATGAACCCAAATTGTTTGTAATATTCAGCGTGTCCAACTAGGCAGCAGCCTTTGGCAGACCTGCTTTTTAGTTGTGATAGCCCTTCTTTAATAAGTGCTTTTCCAATTCCTTGTTTCTGAAACTCAGGCAAAACCGAAACAGGGCCTAGTCCATACCATCCGGTTGTACCATCGGAGATTGTTACTGGCGAAACCGCGATATGCCCTACGAGTTGCTGCCTGACTTCAGTCACGATAGACATCGTTAGCGCTTTAGCGTCTCGCAATGCTTCGATTATATGATGTTCAGTGTGATTGCTTATTTCTAACGGTTTGAAAGCCGCAATAGTTACATCAGTTATAGATTTCGCATCGAGGCTGGTCTCACCTCTGACTATCATACCTTGCGTCATGTTGGGATAGTGCTTTTCTAAAACGCAGTGAATTAGGGAAGTTTGACGTTCTTATTTTTTAAGAGATGACGATCTTGGTACTTCTAGGCCGCCTTAACTCTGGATAAGTATTTTACTTCACACTTTATAGGAGGAAGTTAAGAGCAAGCACCCAGTTGGCAGACTGTTTCTAAGATAAGTACCCCTTGGCAATAACTCCAAAGACTGGCAAAAACAATTGCAACCATGATCCAATAAGGTTCACTACCGGAAATGAGAACCGCACGGAAAGTGTTTCTTATAATCATAAATGGCCCCGCAATGATGCGGGTTACAAACCCTAAAACCATAGATAGTTGGCTTTGGTTTGATGCCATTTCAAATCTTAGTGCCTGACCTGTGAGTAGCGCAAAAGAAGATGCGAAAACACCGCCGACGGTAAAACCGATAGCTAAAGTATATATATTTAGGATGATACTAAGATTTGTACTCGCCACTTTCGTCCCACTTTCCTTAACAAACCTGTCACTCGTGATCCGAGGTATCGGTTTGCAAAGTATTAAAACTCTGGAAAGGGTGGAGTATCTCACAGCTAGAAACTACAGTTAATCATTTAGTTAAAAAATGGTTAACACCGCGGCCTCACTGACTGCTTTGAATTATTTAGTCTAGGTCAATATCTAGTATTGCAAAATTCACTTGGTATGACACATCGCCATCTTCTGCATCTCTATAGACGGTTCCGAGAAACTCATCGCCTTTATGTAACTCAACCATATCTTGAACTTTGGGAGCACGGCGAAGTTCAATAGCTTCAGAATTAAATAGTTTTTTCAGGTATGTTTCCACTTTTTTTATTTCTTCAGCGTTCACGTGTTCTCCCCTTTCAGGATGAGTGTTTGCATCTTCTTACCTGGATCATTGAAGGCAAAGCATTTTTGCCTCTTATCCATCTGAAACAGATGTATAAGAGGCAGCTCATTTAATCAATTGAAAAGATTATTTTTTAAGCTGAACTTAGAGACTATGAACTTTTTGCACCTATTAATTCTGCTCATCTTCCTGATCGGAGACAACATTGAGCAATTGGTTCATGGTTCTTGCTGGTTCATTACAACCGGCAGCTCCTATAACTTTAGCGGGAACACCAGCTACAGTTGTTTCTTTTGGCACATTCTCAAGAACAACAGACCCCGCCGCAATACGTGCACAATTTCCAACAGTGATGTTACCAAGAATTTTTGATCCAGCGCCAATCATAACATTATTGCCAATTTTAGGGTGTCTATCGCCAGTATTTTTGCCGCTACCGCCTAAAGTTACATTATGAAGAATTGAAGTGTAATCCCCGATTTCAGCTGTTTCCCCTATAACTAATGCTGTTGCATGATCAAACATAATTCCACTGCCGATCTTGGCTTTAGGGTGAATATCTACACTAAAAATACGTGATGACTGACTTTGAAGATATAAAGAAAAATCTATTGAACCCTTTTGCCACAAATGATGAGCAAAGCGATGCGTTTGCAGGGCATGAAAACCTTTGAAGTATAATAATGGCTCAAGCAGGCGATTACAGGCAGGGTCACGTTCAAAAACAGCGGCCATATCAATGCGCAATGTGCGCCTGAACTCTTCATCATTATTTATGATTTCATTGAATGTACGGTTTAGCACACTGGCATCAACATCAGAATGATCTAATCTTTGTGAAAGATGATAAGCAAGCGCTTCTTCTAATGATTGATGATTGAGAATGGCATTATAGATAAGCCCTGCGATAACTTTATCAGCTTCAACGGCTTGCTCTGCTTCTTCTTTTACTTTTTGCCATACGGGATCAACTGATCCGAATGATTTTACTTCTGCTTGATGTGGCATATCCACCCTGCTGTTCTTATTATATCTTTTGATGCGATAGAGTACTAATGACGCGATAGAGTACTAAATTCGCTAAATTTTAAAGGACTGACTGATTAAAATGCCCTGATGAGCTTTTTTAATACCGAAATTCCATTTTAGCTACATAATCATTAAAGCTGATCTTACAACTATCGTTCTTTTTAATATAACGCACAATTTTAATATTTTTATCGCTCCATAAGGTTTTACTTTACTTTATCATTTTCAGCTCGACTAGCCCTAACTTGCATTTTTAAAGTAATATTTTTTTGAATAAGACTTGATAGAACTATCTACATTTGCCCTGCCATTAAACATAAAAAAACGGCCCCCATTTGGGAGCCGCTTTTTCATATTTAATTTTTATTAGCGTATAACCTAAACAATTCGGTAACACGTTTTTTTGTAGGCGTATCATTTTTCCTAAAACTGGTATCCACTTTTAGGTGACACGCTTTAGGCCACTCGGACAGCACCTACCTTGTTGCGTCCTTCTTTCGCTTTTTTATATTTAAGCTTGATACCTTTATAACGTATTCTACCAGCTATTTTTGCTTTCTTGATTTCCATTTTACTTAGTTGTTTTCCAAATGGTATTTGAGACATGGGGCTAGAACTTTGCTCTTCGCACCATTCGCAATAATCATCATAGAGCTGGGTTGCTGTTGTTGATTGTCCTTCAGCTTTTTCGATACGTTCTTCATAATAACGGTCCATTTCGTTTTTTGGTAATAATATTGGATCTCTTTGCTCTTTCGTTAACTGAGCATCTTCGTTAGAGGCGTACTTATTATTTTCATGGTCATTATCATTATCACTTTGTAAAATTTCTTCTTCCGTTTTTGCGGTTGTTTCTTTTGCAATAGCAGTATCAATTTGCTGTTGTGCTTGTGGTGTGCCTGGTAAGGCAACTGATAAACCGGCTGGCGCAATTTCTTGCAACTCTCGACGGATTTTATTTTCAAGCTCTGCATCTGCGGGACGTGCCATTTGACTTTCGTCCATTCTCCACATGCTAAATACCACAAATAAACCAAGAGCTGAGCCTGCTTCTACTAAAAGAGATACAAGAAGGATTAGCCCTGTTTGGATAGATTCAAGCTTAAGCCCAAAAAGACTTGCTAAGAAATCAGCTTGTGGGTCTGTTTTACCTGCTGCGGCTACTGAGCCGGCATCAGACATCTTGCTACGCAACTCAACCAAGCGCGTATCAATTTTGGCTGCTTCTTCAGAAATAGCCATTTCTTTTTGCAGATCAAAGATATTCGCGCAATATTTGCGTGACACCCAGTTTGTTAAGCTACAACCCTTTGTTGCGGCTTCAACCGTTTGGCGCTTTCGGCCTCTCATTTTTACCTGTAAGGCATTTGCACGTTGCAACTCAGCATTCACAGCTGAAACTGGACGGTGTTTTGGCATCCAGGATAATTTATCTTGCAAACGCTTTAGCTCGACACGTGTGTCATTGTAGTTTGTCACCTTGATTAATCGTGCGCCATTATTGTCAGCACGGTTCAAGGCGGCAAAGCCAAGGCTGGAGGTCAATGAATAGCCGGTGCAAATAATTCCGAGAGCAATGCCGGCTAAGGCTTGTGCCCATTTTTTTGTCTTAAGGGCATAAATTATGAGGAATGGTACAATTGCTTTTAAGCAATCGGCGGCAACACTTGCCATACCATATACGTGACCATCAAATTCAGTATTGCCAAGACTGAAACCAAAACGCCAATTCATAGCGGCTGAAACAACCACCAGTGCCGACGCGGCAACAAGCCCTAAAAGTCCAAGAATATGTCTCATGGACGACCTCCTTAAAGTGTACCGACAAGTTTGCCGGTAATGATTTAACTTTGTGAGAGTTTTCATCTTACTTCTCAGTCATCAGACATCTTTTCATCTTATCCAAATCGCATAGTCTTATTTTTGATTGTTTTATAAATTAGCTCTTAATGAGTTTTAAGACTCTAAGGAATAAAACACTCAGCTACTCCTTCAATTTAGAAAGAGCTAAACTAGCTTCATTGGATTTACGCGAACAGAAATTGATCAAAGACTGGATTACTAAAAAACTTAAACTTGACTAACATCGACCAATTATAAAGACGATAAGATCTCAGGATTGAGATTGATTGAAAGATGCCCCACACAATTTTTGGCTTTTACCGCCACGGAAAAGGTCAAAAATTGGTGGAGAATAACCGGCCTACATAAAAGTTAAATTAGAGAAAAATCTAAGTTTAACAATTATCTCGGACAGAATTTACCCCCACTACGTGAGACAATAGATAGCTGATTCGTGATGTTTAGTGAATCTTCCTAATTTGTTAATTGTAGTTTGCACGCAACAGGTTGTTAATCTTTTGTTAACCATTGAATTCGTTGGTGTTTATCAATTTACCTCCAAGAGCTAAGAACCGATTTACAAGCTCACTCGTGCCCCTGGTGTCTAACAACTAAATATTTATTGATTTCACATACAAAACATAAGCTTAACTACACTCTTCTGCGTTTTTCCAAATTGAATATTTGAATTCTCATTCTTGTCTTTTTAACCCGAACACTTCATAAAGTAGGCCTGCAATTTTTTTCATTTAATTTCACGCGCCTGTGTTTTTTATAATTCTTAGGTCTTTTCCTAACTCCAGAGAGATTAAAATATGAACGATTTAGATTTAGATGTGCCATCTCTAACAACTCGCATTGAAGATCAGCTTGGTTGGGTTTTGATCAACTCTCCGAAAAAGTTAAACTCTCTCAATGAAGATATGTGGCGTGTTTTACCTCAAATTATTCATAAGCTGGATCAAGACAAAGATGTCAGGGTGATTATATTTAGGGGTGCCGGCGAGAAAGCTTTCTCAGCTGGTGCTGATATTTCTGAGTTTGACCGTGTTCGCGAAGGGGATGCGGCTTTAATTTATAATCAACTTAATACGGCAGCTTTTAAGGCCATTCAGGATTGCCAAACTCCAACCATAGCTATGATCAATGGTTTTTGTTTAGGTGGTGGTTTTTTATTGGCACTCTCTACTGATTTACGACTTGCTTCTAGGAACGCACAATTTTCTCTCCCTCCAGCGAAACTTGGACTTGGATTTGATGTGCGTTGGTTAAGCCCGCTCCTGCAAATCGTACCACCGCATATTGCTAAAGAGCTGCTTTTTACTGCCGATCGTTTTAACGCCGAACAGTGCATGTCTAAGGGGTTGCTCAATTCCATCCATGAAAATATTGAGCTTGAAGCCGCAACAATTAAAATAGCCAAGACCATAGGTGGCAACGCTCCCTTGACACTTCGAAATGTTAAATCAGCGATCAACGCTCTGGCTGCCAATGATCACCATATAGACTTTGAGGCAGAAGATGCTCTTGCTGCTCTTTGCTATAAAAGCAAAGATTATGAGGAGGGACGCCTTGCTTTTTCTGAACGGCGCGCCCCTCAATTTAAAGGCCAATAGGATCTATACCCATCTATTAAAGACTTTACCGATCATTAGATAATGATTTTAAGAAATTGATCACACCATCTTTATAAACCTGATCGCCAACTGCACGCATGTGGTCTCTATCAGGGATGGGTAAATGCTGCGCTCCTGGTATGAGTTCAGCTAATTTATCACCTTTACCGGCAATGACATCTGTTGTGCCAACTGCGACAAGTGCCGGCACTTTTATTTCGGCTAAACTTCCTGCTGTCACCGGTACTCTTGTTGAGCGAATGCAAGCAGCAAGAGCTTTTAAATCACTTTTTGTTTGCTCGGCAAAGTCGCGGAAATTTTTAGCCGCTGGATTTTTAACGTCCGACGCTTTTTCTGCCTCTAATGCTCTTGCAATCGGCTCAGGATTTCCGATGCCTCGCACCATGTTATAGCCCATGCCAGCAAAGGTCACTGAACGTAAGATCGATGGGTGTTGCATGGTGACAAATGCTGAAATTCTTGCTCCCATTGAATAGCCCATAAGATGGACCTTATCTAATTTTAGATGCTTACAAAGTTCATTTACATCACCAGCCATTAGATGAGAGCCGTAACTTTCCATATCGTGAGGCTTTTCGCTACTCCCATGGCCACGATTATCAAATGAAACCACATTGTATCCGGCATCTGTCAGGCATGTGAACCAGCCTCTATCGATCCAGTTCATGTGGCTGTTTGACGCAAAGCCATGCACTAGCAAGACAGTTTCTTTATTTTCTGGCTCTGAACTGGCTAATTGTTGAAAATAAGCTAAATCAAAGCCATCTGATTGAAAAAATCCGGTTGGTTCCATTTTATCCTCTTTTTAGCGCTCCTTCGGTTGCCCACTAGCAACCGTCGCGGTTTAGTGCTCCTTCGGTTGCCTTTTTTGAGGGGCCTTCAGGTTTCCCACCAGAAACTGGCCCAAGCAACCGCTTTACTTAACTTCAGCTGCCTACTAGCAACCGCATCTCTTAGCTTCAGATGCCCACTAGCATCCGCATCTCTTAGCTTCAGATGCCCACTAGCATCCGCTATAACAGCAAAAACAGGTGCGATATCTTATGCAAATTTAAGCTTTCCTCTATCATTCTTTGATGAAGAAGGCTATCTTTAGCGTTAACATTGATTTGGCACTTATATAGTGTCAGTTATAATTTGAATATTCAGTCTTTGTACTAATAGCTTTGGCTACTCAATAAATTAGGGGTAAATGAATGGGACATATCGGTACACCACAATTCACGAATGATGTGGGCGCAGAGAAAATTGAAATTGGCGTCAAAGAATTTAAATGTATTGGTGCTAAATCCCCTTTTGATCATCCGCATGTTTATTTAGACATGGGGCAAGATAATGAAATTATTTGTCCATATTGTTCAACACTTTACACATATAACTCTGAGCTTTCAGTAACTGAGACTAAGCCAGCAAATTGCTGTGTTTTAGATGAAAGCGTTGACGCGTAATTTCACATTGCAATCTTTGTTCACACTTTAAAAAGCGTGGCGATCTCATCAGTTTTTCGCTAGCAAGCAGATGATGTCTCAGGAGTGTTTTCATGGCGACATCCCCCATTCTTATAGTAGGTGGTGGCATTGGCGGGCTTACACTTGCCCTCGAACTCGCCAAAAGAAACATTGCCTGTCAGGTTTTTGAACAAGCCGCTGAATTCAGTGAAGTGGGTGCCGGGCTACAGCTAAGCCCCAATGCCGTGAGGCGACTTGAAGCGTTAGGCCTTGGAACAGTGCTTTCAATTGCCGCCTGCGCTCCCCCTAAAATCATGATCGGTGATGCGGTTAGTAAACAACCCCTCAATGAAATTCACTTAGGTCAAAATGCTCAAGAGCGATACAAAGCTCCTTACATGGTTATTGCCAGACTAGACTTGCAATCCATTTTACTCGATGCGCTTGAACCTTATGAGTGCGTGGAACTTTTATGTAATAAAAAATTTATAACTTACTCGCAAAACGCTCATCATATAACAGCGGAAATGACCGATGGCTCAAGTTACCAGGGCCAGCTATTGATTGGCGCTGATGGTGTTTGGTCTCGGGTGCGGCATATGTTTGCCCCTGAGCAAAAACCTAAACAAAGCGGATTTATGGCCTGGCGCGCTCTGGTGGAAGCGTCTGATGCACCTTCGCTTTTCACGTCAGCCAATGTTCATGCTTGGCTTGGACCAAATAGCCACTTGGTTCATTACCGAGTTTGTGGTGGCGATAAAATCAACCTGGTTGCTGTTACCAAAGGCAAAGCTCTTGATAAAACTTGGTCTGATGACACACCCAAAGAAGCTTTGTATGAAGAGCTCCGACCTTTTGATGGGCAGCTTAGGCAAGCTGTTATGGAAGTACCCAACTGGACAGCATGGCCGTTGATGATATTGAACCCGTTTAACAACTGGAGTAAAGGGCGCGCTGTATTACTTGGCGATGCAGCTCATGCTATAGTGCCGTTTTTGGCACAAGGTGCTGCGATGGCCACTGAGGATGCGGCTTGCCTGGCCGCTTTAATTAGCGACAGCAAAGATGAACACACATCTGTATTCGAGAGTTATAAAGCCAAACGTTTTCGTCGCTGTCAGCGGGTGCTCTCGAAATCCATTTACCAGGCTCAAATTTATCATGCAGCAGGACGTTTGGCGAAGATCCGAAATGGTGGATTGAAGATGCTTCCCTCTTCTCTTCTGCTTCGACAATATGACTGGCTTTATAAGGGCTAGAGGCTGACTCTTACTAAAAGTATTATTTGATAGAATGTATGAATTTAGTTATACGGAAAAATCAAATAAGCTGCCTGGTTTTGAAATGCCGTTTTCCTCTAAAAAGGACAATACTGCGGCCTGATCATTTTCATCTATATCAGCTTCATCAAAAGCTTCTTCTAAAAGAGAAATCAGATCAGTTTCAGAGGTGCTTTCTTGAGGTGGTGGAGGAGGAGGTCCTGCAGGTCTGCCCGCTCCGGATAAATCGCCAATTTCACGTGCATCAAATCCAGATTCCGATACGACTTCAGCTAATTCCTGATTGGGACGTATGCCAGCTTCTTTGAATGTGTCTGTGATGCTTTTAGCATCTGAGGCTGTTAATGTCTCAGAATCGTATTTCGCTAAGGTTTCAGAAATAAGAGATTTTTGACTTTCAGTTAGTGATTGCGCGCCACCTTGTGGTCGCTGCACTTGAAAACCACTACTAACTGCTCCAATTGAACCAACCATTATTTTTTCCTGTCTAACATATGCAAACGAAAATATAGGCTACTTACAAAAAAAGACCTTCTAATGAGTTACTGTAAATTGGTTAATAAATCTATACAGCTCAACTTTCCATTCTTTCTTGAGCACAAATTACGACTTCGGGCAAATGAGTAACGTATACAAGAAGGCTTGTTTGTTTAGCCTACCTAAAACTATTTTAAATTGACCTCTTTGTTGGCCTCACAAATTTGTTTGAAAAAAGTTTGTGTTTGCTGCAGCTCTACCCTCATCACAAATCCACCTGTCTCTGATAGTAGTTTCAGTTCACAGACCAGTAACTATAAATCATTCAAACCAGGTGAAAATGATCCTACGGATACCTCCCCACATAGTTGCGTCACAGGCCTGCTGACCACCCTCAAAAACACACCCCGTCTCAGCTTTATGACATCCAAGAATAGCGTTCTTACCCGGATGGGCTACATGGTAGTGGTAACCAAGCCCTGTTGTGAAATGCCCCCCACATCGATCAAGGTCATTTTCTTCCTTGCTATTGTCACCCGATCTCTCATGAAGAAAATAGCCGTCCATCGCTATGCCAATGATTGGTGCGTGATTTTCCTTCGTTTTTATTTGTTTCAAACAACCTGTCACTGCATGGATGTGATAGCCTACATGAAGGTTTACATGCCCACCGCAATTATCGAATGGTGCTAGTGTGTGTGCTCGAAGGATGTCATCAACTGGGGCTGCCCCTTCCAATTTGGCACCATTGAAGCTAAGTCCAACCCCACCCCTTCCAACGCGCGGCGCTAGCTTGGTAACATCAACCGGCCGCAATGGGATTACATAAGTCATGGTCGCCCCCTCATGCATATAAGTAGTTTGACACTCGACGCAGTGATTTTGATACTTCGGATCAACGTCTGGACGTGCGGCCCCTTCACAGGATTTCTTGTTATCAGTGACACGGATCTTGCCTGTCTTAGGATCGTACATCTGCCAGCGTTCATCCTTGTAAAAATCCTTCAGATTTTTTACGAACGCTCCATCTGCATCATGTACTTTGCCTGCATTTAGCCAAATACCTGACTTCTCTGGACCATCAGAAATATGGCGCGGACACCAGGGGCCGGTCTTCATCCCGCTAGGCTTGGTTTTTACTGTTATTGAAAAGCACTTAGCTTTACTGCCTCCAGACAACTTACAATCGACAAGATGTGGCCCCGACACAATTACATCAGCTACGAACCAAGTCTTGATCTTTTCTATTGTCGCTTCGGGCTTGATGTCTCTGCTATTTTCATGCCCCACAGCACTGCCCGTTGTTCCAACTAGAAAAAGGGAAAAGATCTTCAATTTCTTAAGCATGAAACGCTCCCAACTATATGCCTTGATATACAACTACACTTAGTATATTAAGTATTTGCATGCAAGAATTCAATTTCCACTTTCTTATCCATACTTCGCATTTGCTGGAAGAGCGATTACGTATCCGGCTTACGCCTCTTGGCATTCACCCAAGACAGGCTCGAGTGCTTGATGCACTTAGTCGCATGAAGGATGCTTCACAAGTCACCCTGGCTAAAGAATTTGATTTATCTGAAGCCAGCATGAGTACGATGACGGCTCGTTTATTGGAAGCTGGACTGATTGAGCGACATGTGAACCAACGCGAACTTCGCAGCAATGTACTCCAACTAAGCAAACATGGAGAAACCTTGTTGAAGGAAATTTACAGAGAGTGGAAGCAGATTGACCAAGAGATATCAGATGTGATCGGCACAACAAATGCCATGCAACTTACCAACTTAACTCAGCAATTACGAAATGCCCTCGGTGGGTTTTCGCCAGGGAGCCCCGCAGAAGAAAGAGATACTCCAAATACTGGAATAAAATAAGCAGAGAGTTTTACCCTGAATACTACTGATATTTATTGAAGTTGAGAGTGAAATTCTCGAATCTTGTCTTAAGTTATCATTTAGCAAGCCACCCCGGACTTTGTCCGGGGTGGCTTTTTTTGAGCCAAATTAAGAAGCAGAGGAAAGAGTTTTCAGCTTAATGAGAACCCCTGACCTTAATTCCCCTTCTTACTTCACGCCTAGCTTCTTTTGTAGGCTTGAAGATGAAGTTGTGTATTGGAATACAACTTTTTTATCTGGGTTGATGTATGCATTTACTTTTTGTGCCATTAGGGCAGCTTCATGGAAGCCCGAGAGAATGAGCTTTAGTTTACCTGGGTAAGAATTGATATCACCGATGGCAAAGATACCTTCAGCACTCGTCTCAAACTTTTCGGTATCAACTGAGATTAGGTTTTCATGTAGGTTAAGGCCCCAGTTAGCCACTGGTCCTAATTTCATTGTCAGACCGAAGAAAGGTAACAGGCGATTACATTTCACTAGAACTTCTTCTTCAGAACCTTTGATTGTTACGCCAGTCATCTCACCATTTTCACCATGGATTTCAGTCATCTGACCAAGGTGGAAATTGATTTTGCCTTCTTCACGAAGTGCTAACATTTTGTTCACACTGTCTGTTGCTGCGCGGAATTTATCGCGGCGATGAACTAGCGTCACGCTATTTGCGATTGGCGTGAGGTTTAGTGTCCAATCTAATGCACTATCACCACCACCAACGATCAACAGATCCTTGCCTTCAAAATCTGACATTCTGCGAACTGAATAATGAACTGATCCATTTTCATAATTCTCAATGCCAGGTAGTGGTGGGCGTTTTGGTGTAAAAGATCCACCGCCAGCTGCGATCACTACATTCTTACAGATGAACTCTTGATTATCATCTGTTTTTAGATGAAAGCGACCATCCTCTAGTTTTTCAATTTCATCAACGCGTTGATTGAAATGAAACTGAGGATCAAACGGTTTGATTTGCTCCATTAGAGCGTCTGTTAGTTCTTGACCAGAAATAATCGGGTAAGCTGGAATATCATAAATCGGTTTTTCTGGATAAAGCTCGGCACATTGACCACCTGGACGGTCGAGAATATCGATAAGGTGACAACGGATATCTAGCAAGCCGAGTTCAAATACGGCAAATAAACCACATGGACCGGCGCCAATGATGACCACATCTGTTTCAATTGGGGAGTTTGACATGAAATTTTCTTCTTTAAAACGATTGTGCTCTTTGGATATATTTATTTAAGAAAGCAAAACCCAAGAGCTTTAAAATTTAGCGTGATTGACAAAATAGTTTAGAATTGCTTTTCCGGCGTGCGAACGATTAAGCCATCAAGTTCGTCTGTCACTTTGATCTGACAACTCAAACGGCTATTGGCTCGGACATCAAATGCGAAATCCAGCATATCCTCTTCCATTTCTTCAGAAGCTCCTGTTTTAGGGAGCCATCCCTCATCTACGTAAACATGGCATGTCGCACAGCTGCAAGCTCCGCCACATTCCGCTTCAATTCCGGGAATGTCGTTTTTGCGGGCTACTTCCATCACGGTCATTCCAGCTTCGCCCTCAACTTCATGTGAGGTGCCATTGTGTTCTATAAATGTAATTTTTGGCATGGATTTTCTAACCGCGCTCCTTGTTGTCTTTTACTTGCTTTTGCGCTTTTTATTATTTAAGTCGCGCAGTCTTTAGTTTTATAGCTGATGCATTGAGTGAATTATTAATTCATTTAAGCTGCCTTTTTAAAATTACCAGTTGTTTGAGACATTTAAAAAGCTGCACTATTACCAGGCCTTCCTATAATGCAATTAGCTTTCAGTTTCCAGTCTGAATTGCTTGTAAGGGGGGATATTTGAGTTTGTTAACCCTTTGACATGTGCTTCAGGGCCATTCTGGTGAAATTATTTTCAAAGGTCAGAGGTTATTTGGGATGATGTTTTAAAGAACAGAGCATCTTTAAAAAAGTGATTTTAATCCATCTAAACCTTACTAACTTGTGTGAGAACACCAGCCAGATAGCTTTGAGATTTATTTGACGTATTGAGCCTCAAATTTAGCGCAACAACCTTGATAACCTTAAGATTTCTACATAGTGAACCTAATATAGAACTTTCACACACTACGATTTGAGCTTCAAGAGGTCTCTAGGGTTTGTGCTTAACGTCAAATGAGGCCTTCGATATATGAGACTGTGGTTTTAATTTCACTTTGAATATCAGTGAACGCAGTTGTTTTTTCACTCTTGCTTAGCTCATCGCCCTTTTGCTCATAGCTCTCAGCCACATTTGCTGTTTTCCATGCGCCTATAGCTCTTGCTGAACCTTTAATGGTATGCAATACGTCTTGCCATTCTTTGCTTGTTTCAGCAGATTTGAGACGTTCCAAACACTGCCTGGAATGGCTAACAAACAATCCCAAGACTTCATTTTCCAATTCTTTACTTCCAAAAGTTTGGCGCGACAGGTGCACCAAATCAATTGGTTTTGAAGAGTGAGGCACTTGCCTTTCCTCATTGTCAAATTGATCCATAGTATCGTTTGAGAAACTTTGACTTGCGACCGAATTCATAATCTTGCCCTTTAATTGATGCGTACAACCCTTGGTTGAGCATGTTGCCCGCAAAAAACTTCAATTCAATCAGTATAAATGAGAAGGGGTTACAAGTTATTAAACGACATTGATTTTTATCAATAATTTTTACGCCCACTTTTGTGACGATGTTTATTGCACATTTAATTTGCGTTCTAGTGAAAAGATTTAGTGATTCGGTGCGGCAATTATGTTACTGTTTAGTTGTGTTATTTTCTTCTTTTAAAGGAGGATCAATAATTTTTAGTTTTTAAAAGTACTTAGTTAAAATGTGTTTTTGTTGAGGGGTTGTTCTTTAAGTATAAAAATCATTTTAGTCAGATATCAGAACATGAATTGATTGTATCTGTAGAACTTATACATGCGTTCAATCGACTATTTATTTGATCATATCGTGAAAGTTCACGTTTTGAGTGGAAAACTTTGTACCTAGTCTTTCTTTTCCGTTATTTTTATAATGTAAAGTTTGATTTTCAATTTGGTTTTGATTTTCCAAATTGTTGAGGGAAACAATATTCTGTCTTAGATCTGTTAGGGATTGCCTTTTAAAACGGATCTTCGATCAAACCGGATTTTTCTATTTTTGTTTAGATTGGATGTTTTTAACAAGATGAGATCTCTCTAATTGCAAAATGCATATTTACTATTATTTGCAGGCCGTTAACTGAAGAAGACACTCTAAATTGGTGTCCTTAATGCCAAAATGATGTGAAATATATTAAAGCTTCACAGATTTGGCCGAGTTTTGACATATTGCGATTGTACTGGTTTGAAATTGAAAGTTATTGATTAAAAAATAACAGAGTTATTGAGGTCTATTTTTTTGAGTTAAAGCTCTCAATTCATTAACAAAATATCTTTTGTTTTTGGTTGCATTTTCTCAAAGAAAACATCTCAAATGTTATTTGAAAATTAGTGGCGGCCTTTTTGGAGGATTGCCGGCTAATTTTTGACGCTAGAGTTATTTTACTTCATTCATTTTAACGAGGGCGTTTCTAAATGAATGAAAACAAAGACTATAGGTCTGGCAATGCAAACGGCAAAATTTAGATTTTGCAGAAAACTGATCTCACGGCTGTAGATCAAGTTTGCATTAATTTTGTATCGCGGTTCTAGGTGCGGTTCTTAGAGTTTGGGATAGTAACGCGGGTTAAGTATTGGATTATTGAATGGCACAGGAAAAACATCGACCTCCCCTTTCAAAAGCGGCAAATAAAGGGGAAGCCGGTCAGCCAAAGAATAAAAAGGTTGGGGCCAACCTACAAAAAGAAACAGAATCAAAAGAACATTTAGATTCTAGCTTACAGAACAGAGGCAGAGGCACGTCTAATCGCGGGGCCAATAATCTGGGTGCCGCTAATCACGGTGTCGATGGAGCGCCGCCGCTCCCTAAAGCTACGTCTTCTCAAAAACCTCACTCATCAAATACTCTCCAGCAGAGTACGAAGAGTGCTGGGCAACCTGGGGGGCCAAATGTTAAATCCAGAGCTCCTCATTCAAAGGTAATTAGTGGTAAAGCTGAAGCCCCTTCTAGCGATAGTAAAAACCTAAAACCAGTTAGTTTGCGCCAGCGAGTTGAACAGGAGCCTTACCCAACACGTACGAATTCGGCCCCGCAGAACAGCTCACCTCTTTCCGATGAAGACGATGATCCAGCTGATCGTCGCCGCGCAGCGCCTGCGCGTCGTCGCTTTGCTGCAAATGATGATGTCCCTTCAATCGGTGGGTTGATTTTTGCCCTACAACAAAAACCTTCGAACCGACCCTTTATCGTTGCAGCTATTGCTTCAGCTGTTTGGGTCGCACTTTCTTTTGGTTTGGTTTGGACAGTCTTGCGCCCTGCTCTTGCAGAGGTTCAATCGGTTGCCGCGTTTTTCCAATCTACAAACGCAATGGCAACCTTAGCCGTTATAATCATCCCTATCGCATTATTTTGGTTTTTAGCACTCCTTATTTGGCGTGCTCATGAGTTACGTCTTATGTCATCTGCCATGACAGAAGTCGCAGTTCGACTTGCCGAACCGGACAAAGCTGCTGAACAATCAGTTGCCTCGTTAGGTCAATCAGTGCGCCGACAAGTTACGGCTATGAATGATGCAATTTCACGAGCGCTTGGGCGTGCTGGTGAACTTGAAGCAATGGTCCATAATGAAGTGGCTGCCCTAGAGCGCTCTTATAGTGAAAACGAACATCGCATTCGTAACCTTATTGGTGAGCTTGCGCACGAGAGAACTGCTCTGACCAATGACAGTGAGCGCATTAGCTCAGCTTTGTCAGGTCTTGGGCAACGCGTGACAAAACAGATTGAACATCAAGGAATACAGACAACTCAACTACTTGAAAAAACAAGTGGCGCTGTGACCGGCAAGTTGATTTCTTCTTCTGAAAAAGTGGCTCAGTCTATGTCTGAGCAAAGCAATAGCGTTGTCACAACTATGACAGCTATGAATGACCGAGTTGGTCGCGATATGCCGGCTTTGCTTGAACGAATGGGTAAAGAACAAATCAAACTTGGCAAAGTTGTTGAACATGCCAGCCAAAACCTTACTGCACTTGATAGCTCTATTGGCCATCACGCTGGCGCTTTGAACAATGCTCTGACTGATCGCACACAACAGCTAGAAGGTATTTTCCGCAAGCATGTTCAAACCATGAGTGTATCAATGGAAGAGCGAAGCTCATCACTTGATAATGCGCTTGGGAACAAGTTACAAACATTTGATAATACGCTCATTTCTCGCATGGATGAGTTTGAAGATACTCTGACTAACACGACACAAAAAATTGACTCTGCTCTTTCTAATAAAGCGCAGTATCTTGATATGGCGATTTCTTCTCGTGTGGCTGAACTTGATTCAGCTTTAATTGAACGCACAAAAGTCATTGATGCAGCCTTTACTGAACGTTTAGAAGCTCTTGATAATGCGCTTCATTCAAGTTCTAAAACTCTTGATCAGGCTTTTGCTCATCGTGCCGAAGAACTTGGTCGCTCAATGGATAGTCGATCACAATATATCGTCCAAACCATTGGAGCTAAAACCAAAGAACTTGATAACGCTCTTATGTCTGGCGCCAAGACTTTGCAACTCACAACTGAGGATGTTGGCAAGCAAGTCATGTCAACCATTCATGGTTTAGCTGGACAAGCGCAGGTTTTGAAAGAGGTTTCCCATGGTATGCAAACCCATGTAAGCCAAATCACAAATAGCCTTCGTGATCAGAGCAATTTTGTTGTTCAAGCAGCCGCTCAGTTAGAAAATTCACATGATCGGATTGGTTCTAAACTTGGAAATAGTCAAAACCATTTACAACAATTGGTTGAATCTATTTCGCATCGGACGAGTGACCTTGATAATGTTATGGGTTCTTATTCCAAGCAGCTTGAAAACACTCTTTCTCAAGCTGAACAGAAAGCTAACGAGATTACGCAATCACTACAGTCTCGTTCGGCTTCTCAATCTATGGAAGCTCTTTCTGAATTAACACAGCTTAGAGATGCAGCGACCAACCAAACTGAGCAAGCAATTCATGATATGAAGGATCGCATCTCTGCTGTTTCAAATGAGATGTCTAGTCAGATTAATTCCCTATCATCTGAGATCAGTGATACGCAAAGTCATTTGAAAGCTCAATTGCAACAAATTCCTGATACAACTCGCAAGAGCGCTTCACTCATGAGGCGTACCTTGCAAGATCAACTTAAAGCTCTTGAATCTCTTTCTTCAATCTCAAGTGGCTCTGATCATGTTGATGTTTCAACACCAGGTAATATGTCTCCTGATTTAGCTGGTTTCCAGGCTGCTATGGGACAGAATAATAACAATGGCATTGCACCGCAAGGCGGGCAATCGCTTGTTGGTTCACAACAAGGTCAACAGCAGGGCCAACAACAAGGTGGTATGCAACCTGGGATGCAAAGTCCTTTGAACTCTCCGCTTGGTGCTGCTAACCTTGGTCACTCACAGAACAATGGTGCTCAGAACAAGGGCGGCACCCAACCTCTTGTAGGTGGGTTACAAGCAGGACAAAACTCTGTCCAACATCCAGTTCAACATCCTGGGCACCCCTCAGGTCAAAACTCAGATCCTTTGGCTAATCCTTTTGAAACCGGTTTTCCAGATACTGCTTTTCAAGGGCAAGTCGGTGGAGCTGTTGGTCAAAATGATGGAGCAAGTGAGCGAGACCTTGAAATTGATGCTATCACGAACTCTCTTGCACAACGAGCAAGTGAACAATCAGAAAATGATCTGACTTTAAAAGCTGCGCCTCTCAATCAAGCTGGCAATTCACCTCTTAATCAGGTAGGAAATGCTGGCGGGCAATTAGGTGGTCAAGCTGGAGTGCAAGGCGCTCAAAACTCATCTCACTGGTCAATGGGCGACCTCTTGGCACGCGCTTCTGAAAGTGATCCGCTTGGTGCAAATAGTAGTGATGAGCCAGCCGCTCCCTTAGCTATGAACCCATCTGAGCAAGGCGCTTTGGGACAAAGCTCAACTCCTCCAATTAATATTAATGCGATTGCTCAACTGGTTGATCAAGCAGCAGCTGTCGAATTATGGCGGACATATCGCTCAGGTCTTAGAACGCAGGTTAGCTCATCTGTCTATAACGATAAGGGCGAAGCGTTTCGTCAGATTTCGGGGCTGTATGGTTCTGATATAGCTTTTAGAGGTAATGTTGACCGGTATATTACGGATTTTGATCGTTTGCTCAATGAATCTGAAGCAAAGGACCCTGCTGGTAACCTTTCTACAAAACACCTGACATCTGATTCTGGCCGCGTATATCTTTTACTGATGCACGCAGCTGGTCGAATTGGTGGTTAATTGTGGGGATTTTTTCTCTTAATTCTCTCACGGCTATTCCAAGTGCTATCGCACTTGGGCCTCCGAGGGGCGGCGCTCGCGCCGGGCAGCTCGTGCTGCCATGTCCCTCAGCCCGAAAAAGGCTGTGCTCCTTCTTCGGAAGGAAAATACAGTGAATAAGCCTACTTGCCCATTTTAAGTGTTCCTTCGTAATCAGCACAGTGAAGAGATCTTATGTAACAACCACTTTTCTGCTCAACACTCTAAAATAGATTGCACTTAGGTGCTAATGGGGGTATAAGCCTCTTTTTCATGCTGTTCACCCCTGGAGGAAGCATGAACGAGCCTCTCAAATTCAAAATTTCATTGATTTGTGTGGTTCTGAATAATTTTTATAAAATTTAGGAGAGACTGATGTCTGATGTAGTAGAACTTAAAGCATCGGTGCGTGAGCGTGTCGGCAAGGGGGCCGCTCGAGCTGAAAGACGCGAGGGACTTGTCCCTGCCGTTATTTATGGCGATAATAAAGCACCAGAAGCAATTACCCTGCCTTACAAAGAAATTCATAAACAACTTCATACTGGCCAATTTTTGTCGACAGTTTTTGAAATTGATGTGAATGGTAAAAAATCACAAGTTTTGGCTCGTGATTGCCAACTGCACCCTGTTAAAGACTTCCCTATGCATGTGGATTTCTTGCGCATTGGTAAGGGAACGAAAGTTTCCGTTTCTGTGTCTGTTAATTTCTTGAACGAAGATATTTGCCCAGGCCTTAAAAAAGGTGGTGCGCTTAACGTTGTTCGTCACGAACTTGAACTAACTTGTGCTCCAAATGCAATTCCTGACGTTATTGAAATTGACCTGAGCGAAGTTGATATTGGTTCTTCTATTCACATTTCAGATGTGACACTTCCAGAAGGCGTGACATCGACTATCACAGACCGTGACTTTACAGTTGCCACAATGGCAAATTCTGGTCCAACTGAAGCTGAAGAAGACGCAGCTGCTGCTGAAGCTGAAGAAGCTGCCAGCGAAGATGCTGCTAACGAAGAAAATGCTTCTGAATAATTAGAACCTTATCTCTAATTAAGACCTGATGGGACAGTGATGATGAAGCTCCTTGTTGGACTTGGAAATCCGGGTAAAGACTATGCTCGCAATCGTCATAATATCGGGTTTATGGTTCTTGAAGAAATTGCCAAGGCGTATAACTTTACGCCTTGGCGTTCTCGTTTTAAGGGGGAGATTTCTGAAGGTCTTATTGAGGGGCAAAAATGTTTGTTACTCAAACCACAAACTTTCATGAACCTTTCTGGCGAGGCCGTGCAAGCGGCAAGCTCTTTTTATAAAATTGATTTGAAAGATATCATTGTCTTTCATGACGAGATTGATTTGCCGGCTGCGAAAATCAAAATTAAAACAGATGGTGGGAATGCTGGGCATAATGGTTTGAAATCTATTAGCCAACATGTTGGCAATGCTTATACCAGAGTTAGAATGGGCGTCGGGCGTCCTGTTCAAAAATCTCAAGTGGCAAATTTTGTTTTAAAAGATTTTTCGAAAGATGATGCGGACTGGCTTGAAGATGCTCTTCGCTCTTTATCAAATCATGCTTTCTTGCTGGTTACTGACCGGCACTCAGATTTTATAAAAAACATTACTGATGATTTAGGTGTTTATGCTCCTAAAAAAGAAAAGAAGCCGAAGGCTGAGAACAACACAATACAAAAACCTCAGCCACCTGTGGGTGTTGTTGTCAAAAAAGAAAAGCATCGCAGCCGTAATAAAGACAAAAGCGGTGGTAAAACAGCTGATAAACAGCAAGCTGCTACGACAGACAAAAGCGCACTTAGTGCCGCTTTAGACAAATGGTTAAATAAGGGAGATGAAGAGTAATGGGTTTTAAATGCGGGATTGTTGGCTTACCTAATGTTGGTAAATCGACCCTTTTTAATGCGCTTACCCAAACAGCTAGCGCTGAAGCTGCTAACTTTCCTTTCTGCACCATTGAGCCGAACGTTGGCGATGTTTGTGTACCTGATGAACGTCTGGATAAATTAGCATCCATTGCAGAATCAAAAGAGATCCTACCAACGCGACTTACTTTCGTTGATATTGCTGGACTTGTTAAAGGCGCCTCTAAGGGCGAAGGGCTTGGCAATAAATTCTTGGCAAACATTCGCGAGGTTGATGCGATTGCTTATGTTCTTCGTTGTTTTGAAGATGATAATATTACTCATGTTGAAGGCAAGGTTGACCCTTTATCTGACGCTGAAACAGTTGAGACAGAATTAATGCTTGCCGACCTTGAGAGCCTTGAGAAGCGCAAAAACAATCTTGAGAAAAAGGCCAAAGGGCAAGATAAAGAAGCCATTGCTCTATTAAAAATCATCGAAAAAGTTTTGGTTAAATTACAAGATGGCAAACCAGCTCGTGAAACTGAGATTGAAGATGATGAGCGCCCTCTTTTCCGCCTATTACAACTTCTAACTGATAAACCGATTGTTTATGTCGCGAATGTTGACGAAGCATCTGCTGACAAAGGCAATGAGCTTTCTAAACGAGTTGAGGACCAAGCTAAAGCAGAAGGCGCTGCATTTGTTATCATCTCAGCTAAGATTGAATCTGAGCTTTCTGGTTTAGAAGATGACGAACGCACTGAATTTCTAGCTGACCTGGGCCTTGAAGAGCCTGGGCTCAACAGACTTATTCGTGCGGGTTATGGGTTGCTTGACCTTATTACTTACTTCACATGCGGACCAAAAGAAACACGCGCCTGGACCATTCCATTAGGGACACAAGCACCACAAGCAGCCGGTGTTATTCACACAGACTTTGAAAAAGGCTTTATCCGCGCTGAGACAATTGCTTATGACGACTATGTAGAATTTAACGGTGAGAGTGGCTCCAAGGAAAAAGGCAAAATGCGGCTTGAAGGCAAAGACTATGTTGTGAAGGACGGAGATGTATTGCATTTCCGTTTTGCTAATTAGGAAAATAAGGCATTTAAAGCGATATGACTTCAACTGAAACATCTCCTAAAAAAAGTTCAGTTCGCCAACGTGCAGATGAAATCAAACCTTACATTTGCAAGAATTTAATTGCTGTTATTGAAAACCCTAGAGACATTAAGAATATCGGCACTGTTATTCGAAATGTTAATGCTCTTGGTGTTGAGAAAACTTATATAATTGACTCCGGTAAATCTCTGCCAGACGATTGGCAAGAAATGAGAGAACGTCGATCTCTTTCAAAAACGTCTGTATCTGCCATCAAATGGAGTTATGTTAAGCGCTTCGATAGCACTGAAGATTGTATTGAACATCTTGATAAAAACAGATTCATTTCTGTTGTTACTTCTCCTCATATCAAGGGGCAAAGAAATGAAATCTTGCATGAAGCAGATTACACTGAATATACCAAACTAGCCGTATGGTTTGGAAATGAAGTAAAAGGGATTAGCGATCTAGCCATCGAACATAGTGAAATGTGTGTCGGAATACCTATGTTTGGAATGATTGAAAGTCTTAATTTGGGGACAACATCCGGAATCGTTTTGTATGAAGTTACGAAACAACGGCGTGAATACCAAAATAAGTTTAAGCGTGCTAACAAACGCCGCGAAATAAAATCTTAGTTATAAATTTCTCTATATTTATTTTTTGCCAAATTTCTATCCATTTATTTGTTATTATTGATGTCGATTTTAAAATTTTGCGTCAAAATTTAAGGTAGCAAAACATGTTTCAAAGTGTTTGCCCCATTTTTCCTAGTTCTGACTTTAAGAGAACAAAGGGCTTTTATTCTAAACTTGGGTTTGAATTTGGAAGTGAGTATCCAGATCATGGCTATTTAATCTTGTATCAAGACGAAGTCGAGCTGCATTTTTTTAAATCTCCAGAACATGTTGCAGAGTCTTCTGATCATGGTGTTTTTATCAGGATTAAAGATGCTAATATTCTCTCTTTAAAATATGCAGCTCTCGATTTCCCAAGGAAGGTATCCCACGTTTTATCGCTGCTGAAGATAAAGAGTGGGGAGTATGTGAATTAAACATTATCGACCCGGATGGGAATCTACTGCGCTTTGGGCATATTCTTGTGGCTTCTAGTTAGTTTTCTTTTATTCAATATTTTTGTCTACACAACTTAATCTCTCATGTTTATGCTAATTCAGTCGCTTGAGTCTTTTTTGGGTTAACTGCATGACTGATTTTGATAAAAGTAAAATCGCAAATAAAATTAAAGCTCTGATGGCCAAAGCTGAGGATCGTGCGGCTACGGAGGCTGAGGCAGTGGCTGCTGCTGAAAAGGCGCGGGAACTGCTTGATAAGTATCAGTTAGACCTCGGCGCACTTAACCTATCTCAAGATGGATTTTCTCAACTAAAATCAACTGGTCAGAGTGCTGAAAGCGCACATATTCATGACGCCCTTGCCTATCTCATTGCAGACTATACCGATACGTTGGCTTTTCATGTTCCTGAAAGTGATGAGAGACCATCTGAGTGCCGTTATTTTGGTTTGGAAAGTGATGTGTATTTTGCACTTTGGCTTTCTCAATCTTTAGAGAAATTTATCATCAGGCGGTCAAAAGAAGTCGAGCATTTAGGGCGGGCTTATTATTTATCTTTTCGAGATGGTATTATTAACGGTGTAAACAGCAAATTACACTCAGCTATTCAGCAACGGAATAAGTCTCTTGGCTCCGAGAATTCTTCTCACTCTTCTCATTCATCTGCGATGGCTAAATCAAAACAAGACGATGTAAAAGACGCTGATCAATTTGATAAAAAAAACTATGTGCTTTCTGAAGCGCAACAGCGTTTTAAACTGCCTGAAAAACCAACGAAGACAAACAAAACAAACAATCGTAATTTGGGTGCGTTTCTTATTGGCCGTGCCGAGGGGAAGACCGCTAGTTTGGCTGAGCCCATTGGTGATGAGCGCCCAACTCAAACATTACCTTCTCCTAATAATTTAGGCGGGCGTGACAAAACACAAATGAGTGAGAGAGAAAAAGAATTGCAGCGGCGTACTCTTAGAGAAGAAAAAATGAAATAATTCTTTGATTGCCATTATTTACTCTGTTTTGGCGTTTTTAATTCTTACACAATATGATCAGATGATGAGATAGATCAATTTTTATCCCTCGACGTTTTGCTATTTTGATCACCCGTCCTCTCTACTATTTATGGCTATATAAGACATGAGCACTCTTTACTATTATGAAGACTTTATTGTCGATGAAAGCTGGCATTCTATTGGTGTGTTTTCTTCCACAAAAGATCAAATCATTGACTTTGCTTCTCTTTATGACCCGCAACCAATGCATCTGAATGAAGCTGCTGGTAAAGCCTCAATGCTTGGTGGCCTGGCGAGCTCAGGCTGGCAGACGGGCGCTTTGCTCATCAAGCAAATGGTTGAACAGCTTCTTACAAACACTGTTAATTACGGCTCACCTGGCGTGAAAGAAGCTCATTGGCTGGCACCGGTTTTTCCGGATGATTGCTTGAGTGTTCGCTATAAGGTTCTTTTAAAACGAGTATCAAACTCGAAACCACATATGGGTATTATCGACTTTTTAATTGAAGCTGCCAATCAAGACGACATAAAAGTTATGACCATGGTCTCTACTCAATTTATTGGGTTAAAGACAGGAGGTCAGACATGAGTTTTTATTTTGAAGAAATAGAAATTGGTGAGGTGCTTGATCTTGGGGATTTTAAGTTCACAGCTGAATTGATTAAAAGTTATTCTGAGATTTACGACCCGCTTCCCTTTCATCTTGATGAAGAGGCAGCCCGCAACGGCCCTTTTGGCGCTATTGCTGCTTCTGGCTGGCAAGTGAGTGCGATTTGGATGCACTGCATGTGCCGGACCTTACATCAATTAGCTGAGGACCGACTTTCGCTTGGTGAACCCGTTGCCAAGATGGGACCTTCGCCTGGGTTTAAAAACATGCGTTGGCTGAAACCTGTTTTGGCTGGTGATGTGATTTCTTATGAATGTGAGATCACGAACAAACGCACGACGAATAGTCGCCCTGAATGGGGAATTTTGTTTATTCATAACCGCGCCAAGAACCAACATGGTGAGATGGTTATGGAGTTTGATGGCATCGTTTTTGTTGAGCGAAATATAGTGCTCAAGGAAGGCAACTAGTTGCTTTGCATTGTCTCACGAGCGTTTTTTTAGTTGCGCTGTAGTTTGCTTATTTTTAATGCTCCTTCAGATTGCCCACCAGCAACCGTCGTAGGCAACCGCGCTTAATTGTTTTCCTAGCCTTTTTGCTGGCCGTAAGTTTGGAATTTTTTAATTACGTCGTTCATCTGCCGGTCGCTTAGTAATGCTGGCTCACCCAATTGCTTAAGGGCCCAGAATTGTTTGGCTAGGTCTTCGACAATTTCAGTGAGCTCCATAGCTTTGGCTAAGTTTTTTTCTCCCGTTAACAGGCCATGATGCGCCATGAGGCAGGCTTTGTAATTTTTAAAAGCTTTGGCGACGCCATCCGATAATTTCTTGGACCCAAAAATTGCATATGGCACGAGCGGTATGATTTTTCCGCCTGCTGCTGCGACCATGTAATGAAAGGGTGGAATTTCTAAATTAGCGCACGCAATTGTTGTTGCGAAATTTGAATGGGTGTGCACCAGTGCATTAACCGCACTGTTGGCCTGATAAGCGCTTAAGTGAAATTGCCATTCACTTGATGGGGCCAGCCCTTTTTCATCCCAAGAAGTTTCACCTGTTGTTTCATTATGTGTGACCAGCACTATATCTTTAGGCTTTAAGTCTTCATATGGCATACCGGTTGGAGTGATTAAAAACGATAGTGTCTCTACTTCATTATCATTAGGCACCCTTGCGGAGACATTTCCTGAATGACCTGGGGTTAAGCCCTTTGCTTTCATATAGAGCGAGTGCTTAATGATCTCTTTTGCCAGTTTTTTTTGTTCTTTCGGCATTTTTTGATCATCCGATTTTTTGGGTTTAGGCGACATTTTCAAGTTCCGTTTTTAATTCCGCTAACCCTACACTGGTTGCCTCGACTACGCCCTTTTCAGTGATCAAACCACTTACGTATTTAGCTGGTGTCACGTCAAATGCTGGATTGGCTGCCGGGCTACCTGATGCTGCAATATCTATCGTCACCACCTCACCTTTTGTACTGCCGCTAAGACGCCCTGTTATTGATAAAACTTCTTCCTGGCCTCGTTCTTCGATAGGGATATCGAAACCGTTGTTCAAGGTCCAATCGATGGTTGTACTTGGCAGTGCTACATAAAACGGGATGTTATTATCATGTGCTGCCAATGCTTTGAGATAGGTACCGATTTTATTACAAACATCTCCGTTTGCGGCGGTTCTGTCTGTGCCCACAATACAGAGGTCTACTTTGCCGTGCTGCATGAGGTGACCACCGGCATTATCAACGATTATGGTGTGGGGAATTCCTTCATGGCCCAATTCATAAGCTGTTAGACTGGCACCCTGGTTTCTTGGTCTTGTTTCATCAACCCAAACATGAACTGGAATGCCTGCTTTGGCTGCGTGATAAACGGGTGATGTTGCTGTGCCCCACTGTGTGGTTGCTAGCCAGCCTGCGTTACAATGAGTGAGGACATTGATTGTCTCGCCGGGACCTTTTTTGGCCGCGATGTTTTTGATCAATTCAAGGCCGTGCACACCAATTAATCTATTTGTCTCGATATCATCTGCGACAATTTCAGCAGCTTTTTTATAAGCGGCTTCTAAGCGAGTGTCTTCTGGCAATGGATTTAGATGGTTTGTCATCACTGAAAGTGCCCAGCGCAAATTCACCGCTGTTGGGCGCTGTTCATTTAGGTAGTCGCAGGCCTTTGACATAGCTTCGTTTGATGCATCATCTTTAAGTGCTAAGCATAGACCATAAGCAGCGGTTGCGCCGATTAATGGCGCACCTCTTACCAACATTGCTTGAATGGCATAGGCTGCGTCATCTAATGTTTTAAGATTAACCACAGCCAATTTATGAGGCAGAGCTGTTTGGTCGATTATATCTACTGACCAACCATCTTCATTGAGCCAGATGGTTTGTTTTTCAATGCCATTAATGCGCATGAGGAAGTTCCTTTTGTTTTAGCAGGTTAGTGCTGCACGAGGCAGTTTTGAAACTTCACCTTGGTAAGGAGTGCCGGTTTCTACCAGATGTTTAATTCCGGCCATTGCGTCTGCGCTCATCTTCTTAGAAATTAAGGCCATAATGGGCTCTAAAACTCTTCCGAAGATGCCGCCTTTAAAAGTAATTTCTGCTTCAGACTTTAAGAGGGTTTTGCCGTTCACTTCTTCTACTGACCATTTGTTTTTAGCAAACTTCGCCATCGGGACATCATAAGTAACATATGTGAAGCTTTTTCCCTCGTCCCATTCTGTCCAGGTTTCAGTAACTTGCATATTACCTTTTAGCTTACAGGTTCTGGCAGCGCCCACTCCTTTATTCGGTCCGCCATTACATGATGCAGACAAAATAGGGTCGACCCAAAGGTCTATATTTTCAATATCGGCTAATACGCGCCATGTTTTATCAACAGGTGCTTCGATGCAGGCAGTTCCAACCATTTTTAGCATTTATCATCTCCGTCACTTTATCTTAATGAACTCTAATTTATTTCATATCATGAGATATAAGGGCTGGACCTGTCAAAAATAAGTTAGGTGGCTTATTTTTTATTGCCTCTTTATGAGCTGGATTTCATTTTCAAGAGCTTGCAGAAAATCGGAGCGGTCTCTTTGCGTGAAGCCTGGGTTATAGCCCTTAATCTCACCGGTTTCGCGCAGTTCCTGATTTAGCTCACGCATTGCGAGGGCCATGCCGATATTATCGTCTGTGAAGGCTTTGCCATTTGGGCGCAGTGCACGCCCCTCTTTTTCCATCGCCCTTGCAGCTAGGGGAATGTCTGACGTGATGACGATGTCATCTTTTTCTGTATTTTCGACAATCCAGTTGTCTGCTTCATCGGGCCCTTCTGAGACAATAATTCGCTCCACTAGCGGGTGATCATCTAAGCGCATCCATGAATTGGAAACAAAGATGATTGGCATATTGTGCCGGACGGCAACTTTGACGGCCTCGTCTTTTACTGGGCATGCGTCTGCGTCTATGTAGAGTTTCATGATTTTAATTTCTTTTAAAATTTTATCTTCTGACGTCAGAGCTTATCATAAAATATACTTAGTGCTTTTCTCAACTGCTTATCCAACGTCATCCCGGGCTAGGCCCGGGATGACGTTGAGTGTGGCAATTACATAGAGTACGGCGATAACCCTGAATTATGCTCTGTAGTATGAGAAACTGTTAGTCTCCTTCAAAATCCATTAGTGCGTGGCAGGGAATGCCTAATTGTTCGCATTTTTTGGAGCCGCCGATGTCGGGTAAATCTACGATGAAGGCTGCTGCTATGATTTGACCGCCCAGTTGTTTTACCAATTTGCCCGCTGCCTCTAACGTGCCGCCGGTTGCGATGAGGTCATCTACTATGAGGACTTTTTCGCCTTGCTGAATTGAATCTGTATGAATTTCGAGTTCATCCGTGCCGTATTCTAACTCATAGGTTTGAGAGATTGTTTCAAAGGGGAGTTTTCCCTTTTTGCGCACAGGCACAAAACCCACACCTAATTTTTCAGCAATGGAACCGCCCAAGATAAATCCCCTGGCTTCGATGCCCACAACAACATCAATTTCTTTTCCAACAAACGGTTCGGTCATATTTTTGATTGTTGCGCGAAGGCCCTCGCCATGACTGATCAGAGTTGTGACATCTCTGAACATAATGCCTGGTTTTGGATAATCAGGAATGGTGCGAACAAGTGTTTTTAGTTCATCATTATTCATATGAACGGTCCCCTTTTGAGAAAATCTTATATGTATTTGTAATGGGGAGTTCTCACTTTGCAAGGATTATGTTTTCACATAACCGCTTGCATAAGCTTCAAAATAACTGAGGAAGGAGACTAGTAAAGTTACGCATGCGTTTTATGATCGCCCACATGGTTATACTATTGGAGTTTCGATGGCTTCCACTTAAGGCCATTTCACAACTGGAGGCATAGACGAGAGGATCGAATTGACGTTGCCTCCGGTTTTTAAACCGAAAATAGTACCGCGATCATAGAGGAGATTATATTCAACATAGCGCCCTCTTCTAATCAGCTGCTCTTCTCTCATTTCATCCGTCCACGGCGTGTTGAAATTTTCTCTCACCAATGCTGGGTAGATATCTTTAAAGGCACGACCTACGGATTGAGTGAAAGCAAAATCTGCATTGAAATCAGCTGAATTGAGATAATCATAAAAGATCCCGCCTATACCGCGCGGCTCGTCT